>Ga0129310_1000094_pt1 | contig 119083 bp, 111 predicted proteins | sample Go1ome_2_FD_94433 | JGI IMG/M metagenome (GOLD analysis project Ga0129310, IMG submission 94433) | Western lowland gorrila individual fecal microbial communities from Wisconsin, USA - Go1022A metagenome | ecosystem: Host-associated > Mammals > Digestive system > Large intestine > Fecal... | reverse complement strand
CAACCCCACCCCGGAGATCTTCCCGGATGAGGCCAAGGCAGCCGGCGCGGCGGTGGTGTCCACCGGCCGCAGCGACTACCCCAACCAGGTGAACAACGTGCTCTGCTTCCCGGGCATCTTCCGGGGCGCTCTGGACGTGCGCGCCAGCCAGATCACCGAGAACATGAAGATCGCCGCCGCCTATGCTCTGGCAGGGCTGGTGAGCGATGAAGAGCTGTGCGCCGATTACATCCTGCCCAAGGCCTTTGATCCCCGGGTGAAGGATGCGGTGGCCAAGGCTGCCGCCGAGGCCGCCATCAAGGACGGAGTGGCCCGAATCTGACATTCTATTCCAAATCGATATACCACCTCACCAAAGGCCCCTCGCAGCGCCCGGCGCTTCGGGGGGCTTTTGAGAATCAAAAAGGAGAAAGCTATGCTGAAAAACAGTCTGGGGCGGGAGCTTCCCGAGTATATTGAGGGTTACGGAAAGGTACGGCCCTACCAGGGCGCCTTTGTAGAGGCGGAAAAATCCAGCCAGCGAGCCGCGGCCCGGATCCCTCGCAGTGCAAAGCGGGGGCAGAGCAAGGCGGTGAGCCTGGAAGAGGCATTGGACCGGATCGGTCTGCGGGATGGGATGACCGTTTCCTTCCACCATCATCTGCGGAACGGCGACCGGGTGACCAACCTGGTGATGGAAGCCATCGCCAGGCGGGGTGTCAAGGATATCCATCTGGCTCCCTCGGGGCTGTTTGCCTGCCATGAGCCCCTGGTGCCCCTGATCGAGGACGGAACCATCACCCAGATCTCGGTGAGTACCTTTGGGGCAGGGCCGGTGGCCCAGGCCATCTCGGCAGGCAAACTGCAGAAGCCGGCCATCCTGCGCACCCACGGCGGTCGACCCCGGGCCATCGAAAACGGGGAGCTGCATATCGATGTGGCCTTTGTGGCGGCCCCCAGCTGTGATGCTCAGGGCAACATGAACGGCAGCCACGGCCCCAACGCCTGTGGGTGCCTTGCCTACAGCTATGCGGATGTGCGCCACGCCGACTGGGTGGTGGCCGTCACCGACAATCTGGTGGAATATCCCTGCTGCCCGGTAGAGATCAGCGAGGATCTGGTGGATTATGTGGTGCAGGTGGATTCCATCGGCGATCCGGCCGGGATCGTGAGCGGAGCCATGAAGGTGACCACCGACCCGGCCCGGCTGGCAGTGGCCCAGCGGGCCGCCGATCTGCTGGATCAGGCCGGATATATCCGGGAAGGTATGAGCTTCCAGACCGGTGCCGGGGGCATCAGCCTGGCGGTGGCCTCCAAGATCCGGGATAAGATGCTGGAAAAAGAGATCCGGGGAAGTTTTGGCGTGGGGGGCATCCACGGCTATTTTGTCAAGATGCTGGAGGAAGGCCTGCTGCGCACCCTGTGGGATGTGCAGTGCTTTGACGCCGAGGCCATCCGCAGCATCGCCCAGGACCCCCGCCATATAATCATGAGCGCCAGCCAGTACGCCAACCCGGAAAACAAGGGCTGCGTGGTGAATCAGCTGGACATTATGATTCTGGGCGGCTTTGAGGTGGATACGGATTTCAACCTGAATGTGATCACCGGTTCCAACGGGGTGATCATGAGCGCCTCGGGAGGCAACGCCGACACGGCAGCCGGCAGCAAGATCTCGGTGGTGGTGAGCAATCTGATGAAGAAGGGCCCCCGCTGCCTGATCAAGAAGGCAGTGACCACCGTGACCACCCCCGGCGAGACGGTGGACGCAGTGGTGACGGATAAGGGGATCGCCATCAATCCCCGCCGCACCGACCTGCTGGAAGATTTGAAGGACAGCGGTCTGCCTCTGGTGGATATCCGGGACCTGCAGAAGCTGGGTGAGGAGCTGGGAGGCATTGAGGATCACCCCCAATTCGGGGAGCGGATCGTGGCTGTGGCCGAATATCGGGACGGCACCGTCACTGATGTGGTGAGGCAGGTGCTGTAAATACAAAAGAAAAAAGGGGAGCCGCTGTGTTTTCAACAACGACTCCCCTTTTTTGTGGAAAACTTGGCTCAATCTTCCCGGATAGAAAACCCGTATTCATGGGGTTCCAGGGGCAGCGGCCATGCCCGGAGATTTTCGATCCGCACATAATGGCCGGCCTCGATCTGCAGGATCATCCGGTCGATGGCGCTCTCCGGCCCCTGTACCTGCATCAGGACGCTGCCGTCCGGCAGGTTCTGTACCCAGCCGGTAAGGCCCAGGCCCTGGGCTGCCCAGCGGGCCCGGTACCGGAAGCCCACCCCCTGCACCTGGCCCCAGAACTGCAGCTGGCGCCGCAGGATCTCAGGCCCCGGCAAAACGGAACACCACGCCGACCACACCCGCCACCGCAATGAAGGCGATGGGGTGGATCTTTTTCAGCTTGGGCAGGTTGGTGGCGGCCAGCAGCACCACAAAGAGCAGGATGCTCTTCCAGTCAAAGAAGGCGGCCAGGCCCTGGCTCCACCGGTCGGTATGCACCAGGGTAACCTCTGCCACCGAGATGCCGGCGGCGGTGATCAGGGCAGCGCTGGCAGCCCGCAGCCCGAACATGGCGGCTTTCACAAACCGGTTTTCGCTGAAACGGCGCAGAAAGCGTGCCACGATCAGGATCACGATGATGGAGGGAGCCACCAGGCCCAGGGTGGCCACCACGCAGCCGGGCACGCCCCGCACCTCATAGCCCACATAGGTGGCCATGTTCACCCCGATGGCGCCGGGGGTGCTTTCGCTCACGGCGATCATGTTCAGAAGATCCACCTGGCTGAACCAGCCGGTGCGCTCGGCCAGATCGCTCAGGAAGGGGATGGTGGCCAGACCGCCGCCGATGGCGAAGAGGCCGGTTTTGAAAAATTCAAAAAACAGCTGAATGTAAACCATCATTTCAGTTCACCCCGCGCAGCGAAAACCGCCACACCGGCCAGGCCGGACGCCACCACCAGAATGATGGGAGAGAGCCCGAAAAAGACGCTGGCAGCCAGCACTGCCAGATAGATGAGGATGGCGGGGACATTCTTGACCGCGCCCTTCATCAGCTTGACCACCGCATTGAGGATCAGCACGCAGACGCAGGCCTGGATGCCGGCAAAGGCGTTGCGCACCACCGTCAGCTCCGCAAAGTTGGAGAGAAAGGCGGCGATAAGGGAGATGATGATGATGGAGGGGAAGACAAACCCCAGGGTGGAGGCGATGCCGCCCACCACGCCCCGGCGCTTTTCCCCGATAAAGGTGGAGGTGTTCACCGCAATGATGCCGGGGGTGCACTGGCCCACCGCGTAGTAGTCGGCCAATTCCTCGTTGGTGACCCAGCCCCGTTTTTCCACCAGCTCCCGCTGCAGAATCGGCAGCATGGCGTAGCCGCCGCCGAAGGTGACGCTGCCCATTTTGGCAAACAGCCAAAACAGCTCAAAAAGTTCTTTCATACTGCATAACCCTTCTTTTTCCTTTATTTGCGCTGATATTTTTCCTCCGGGGTGAAAAGTGCCTTCTGCCCCAGATCAAAAAAGGAAAGCCGGGCAGTGGCCAGCAGTTCCTCTTTTTCGTTGCGGATCTGGCAGTCCACCACACTCACATGGCTGCCATGTTTGATCACCCGGGCTTCGGCGGTGAGCTCCTTGCAGCCGATGCCGGGTTTCAGGTAATCGATATTGCCGTTCAGGGTGGTGGCCTTGTTGCCGTAGGTAAGCACGGCCGCGCCGCAGGCCGAATCGGCCAGGGTATACAAAAGCCCGCCGTGCAGGCTGCCGATCCGGTTCACATACCCTTCCAGCACCTTCATGCTGACCTTTACATATCCTTCTGCCTTTTCCACCAGCTCGATGTTCAGCGCATGGCGAAAATCCACACAGCTTGCATCCATTTCTTCTTTCCTTTCCCTCTGGGGCGCGCCCGTGGCGCCCGGTACCAGATCCCGGGCGCTCCGGTCCCGGGTAAAAAAACGGCGGTAGGGGTTTTGACTCCGGTCAAAAGGGGTACCGCCCTCTTTCCCCCTCATGAGGCACTCTTTCCGGCTGCCTCGGCGGCCATTTCTTCCACATGCCGGCGAACCAGTTCTTCCAGCCGGGCGGGCAGGGCCTTCAGCTCTTCCCGGCTCAGGCCTGCCGTTTCCACCGGCGGCAGGATCCGGATGGTCACCTTGCCCGGCTTCATGGTGAAGTGGCCGTCCCCTTCCAGGATGGCCCGGCTGCCGCAGACCGCCACCGGCACCAGCGGGGCGCCGGCCCGGGTGGCAATGCGGAAGGCGCCGCCCTTGAATTCACCCATGCCGCCTTCCGGCCCCTTATAACGGGTGCCTTCCGGGAAAATCACCACCGAATGGCCGGATTTTACCCGCTCGGTGGCTTCGGCCAGGCAGCGCAGGGACTGGCGGGCGTCCTCCCGGTCCACAAATACGCAGTGCAGCAGTTCCATCCAGCGGCGCACCAGGGGGATGCGCCCCACTTCCGCCTTGCTCACCAGCGCGTGGGGAGCATCCAGCTGGGTGAGCATCAAGGGAATATCATAGTAACTGCGGTGGTTGGCCACAAACACGCAGGGCCGGCCCTGGGGGATATTTTCCCGGCCGGTAACCGTTACTTCCACCCCGGCCAGTTTGAGCAGCCGCCCGGCCCACTGGGGCACATGCCGGTTTACGATGGCCTGGACGGTGGCCTCGTCGCCCCGGCGCAGGGCCTTGAGCCCCTTGTGCAGGATCGGCCAGGAAAAGATCAGATAACCCCAGAAATAGGCAAACCAAATCAAAGTGCGCATGGCGCGCCTCCCTCAAAGAAACAGTATGGGCAGGGCCGTCCCCGGTTATGGGAAACAGACCAATAACCGTACTTCATTATATAAGCAGCCGGGGCCTAATGCAAGGGCGAAAGCCCCTTTGCCTTGCATTGGCGGGGTTTCTTGGCTATACTGAAAATCAGAATATCTCTGCAGCAAAAGGCGGGAGGATACAGATATGGCAAGCGAGAAAACGATCCTGATCCAGGGCACCGAAGACCTGGCCCGGGGCGAGATGGACAATGTGACCCTGGACGGAGGCGCCGTGGTGCTGGAACAGGCCGAGGGCCGCTATGTTCTGTTCGGCTGCTATACCACCCCTGCCTTTTCGGTGCCGGTGAGCGGGGAGCTGCTGGTGAGCTGGAACGCGGATACCCCGGAAGGCACGGTGGTGGAGATCCAGGCCCGGGTGCTGGCCCACGACGAGTGGAGCGGCTGGCTGGGCTTTGGAAAATGGAGCCCTTATCTGCAGCGGCAGGGGGTCTGGCAGGAGCCGGCGTCCCGTCCCTATGTGCAGGGCGGCCGGCTGATCGTGCCCACCCAGAACGCCATCAGCGTCCAGCTGCGGGCCTATCTGTATACCAATGATGAGGGGCGCACGCCGGCGCTGCGGCTGTTGGCGGTGAGCGCCCGCCCCCGGGTATGGCAGAAGCAGGAGGGCAAGCCCCTGAACCGGGAGATCCGGATGCCCTCCTACAGCCAGCTGAACCGGGCGCCAGTCTTTAAGGGGCAGCTCAGCGGCCCCACCACCCTGGCGGCCCTGATGAACCGGTTCGGGCAGGATATCCTTCCCGAGGAGCTGGCCCTGGTCTGCCAGGACTGGGCCCCGGAAACCAAGTGGGAAAATGCCGCCTTTGACGCGGCGGCAGCCGGCTGCTACGGCTATCCCGCCTGGCAGGCCTGGCTGGATCTGGCCGGCCTTAAGGAGGAGATCCGTCAGGGCAACCCGGTGATGGCCCGGGTGGATTATGCCGGCAGCCCGGAAGAGGAGACCGCCGGCCTGCCCTGGATCGAGGGCGTCACCGGGACGGCCCATCACCATTGGCTGGCCATACGGGGCTTTGAACATGACGAGGATAAAAAAGAGGAATATGTGCTGGTCTGTGATCCGCTTTCCGGTACCGATTACGGGGCCGAGCGCCAGTACCGGCTGGAAGGCTTTCTGAAAGCCTTTTCGGGGGCCTGCCTGCTTACCCGCCGCCGCCCGAGAGACAGCGGGAAAAGCGCCCCTGAGCGGCTCTGCTGTGAGCTGCGGAGCAGCGGGGAAGAGGGCTGCTATTTCTTCTACCGGGAGGCCACGCCCCTGCCCCTGCCGCCCCGGGAAGAGGAGCCGCCCACCGAAAAACAGGAGGGGGAGCAGCCGGCCTACCGTCCGGTGCGGGAAATTCTGGCCTGCACCTTCCAGGAGGAAAAGGCCTATGCCACCACGGCCCACAAGCATTTCCGGTTTGACCTGACCGCCACCGGCGAAGGGGCGATCCGCCTGCCGGAAGCCATCCGGGAGAAAGGGAAACGGATCACGGTATATGCCATCGACGCATCCGGCCGGATGAAGGTGGCCGAGCGCACCCTGTGAATCGCAGATCATAAAATAAGAAAACGGCCGCCCCGGCAAAAGGGGCGGCCGTTTTTGGAGGATGTGGGAGAGTGAGCGAGCAAATTACCCCTCCCACAGGGCAGGATGATAGCCAAGCTTCTGCAAAAGGGCCAGATCGGTCTCCACCGTGATGCCGGCGGTGGTGAGCATATCCCCCGAAATGGCGGCATTGGCGCCGGACAAAAAGCAGCCCTCTCCCTTGTCGGGCATCTGGCCCCGGCCCCCGGCCAGGCGGATGGAGGCGTCGGGCAGCAAAAAGCGGAAAAGGGCGATGACCCGGCGGCGTTCGGCCGGGGAAAGGAGTTCCTGGCCGGCCAGCGGGGTACCGGGAATGGGGTTGAGGAAGTTCACCGGCACGGATTTGACCCCCAGCTGGCGCAGGGTGAGGGCCAGGTCCACCCGATCTTCCATGGTCTCGCCCATCCCCAGAATGCCGCCGCTGCACAGGCTGAGCCCGGCGCTGCGGGCAGCCCGCAGGGTGTTCAGCTTATCCTCATAGCTGTGGGTGGTGCAGATAAAGGGGAAAAAACGCCGGGAGGTTTCCAGGTTGCAGTGCACCCGGCTGGCCCCGGCCGCTTTCAGAAGGCGGAACTCCTCCTCTCCCAGCAGCCCGAAGGATACGCAGACCTGCAGGTCGGTTTTTTCCCGGATGGCCCGGATGCTTTGAGCCGCCTCTTCCAGCTCTTTGGCACTCAGCTTTCGCCCGGAGGTGACCAGGGAATACCGCAGCACACCCTGCCGGTGGTGATGCACCGCCTCTTTCACCAGGGCCTCGGTATCCATCAGGGGATATTCCTGGGTGGGGGTGGCATAGTGGGCCGACTGGGCGCAGTACTTGCAGTCCTCCGGGCAGCGGCCGCTTTTGGCGTTTACGATGGTGCAGATATCAAAGCCGCTGCCGCAGAAATGGCGGCGGATCTCATCGGCGGCGGCGCAAAGCTCTTCCAGTGGCTGGCGGCTCAGTTCCAGGGCTTCTTCCCGGCTGATCAGGCCGCCGGCCAGCACCCGGTCCGCAGCCTGACGGACGGTTTCCTTCATGAGGCAAGACTCCTTTGACTTTTTTGCGGCCCCTTGTCGGGGCTCTTTTTTATCCTGCCAGCAAAAGAGGGGGAAGGTCAACAAAAACAAAAAATAAAAGTTTACAACCAAAAAACAAAGAAGGCCGTCTTCCCAGCGGAAGGCGGCCTTTTGGAATAAAGATCCGGTTCAGAGAGAAGCGGGGTCCAGGGTGACGGTGCCGTCCTCCCGCACAAAGGCAGGAATGCCGATGCCGCCGGCAGCCTTTACCCCCTCAAAAGCGGCGCTCTGATCCCGCAGGTTGAGGAAAGCCTTCAGATTTTCCAGGCTGGCGGTGATCTCCACAAATTCGTGGGGCGTGCCCTTTCCCTGCAGCTGGGAGAGGGCGGCCCGGCAGTCCGGGCAGAGCTGGGAACCATAGAATTTGATCATAACGCGACCTCCTTGGCCGGGCAGGACAGTACCCGGCAGAATCTCGGCCGCTCCCATATATCTATATATAAGGGAGGGAGCCGTACTTCAGTATACCATAAAAAGGCGGGGGCTGTCTGCCCCGGGGCTTACAGGATCTGCTGGGCCAGGCTCATGACCAGGGGCAGGCTCAAGGGCAGCAGCAGATTGGTCTGCAGCAGGGCCTGGCTGGCAAAGGCGGGGGCCCGCTGGTAGCGGTTGGCCACGATGGAGACCGTGCTGGCGATGCTGCAGCCCATCATCAGCACCAGGCACAGGTCCATCTCCCGGTTCCAGCCCAGGGCCTTGAGCAGGAAAGCCAGGGTCAGGGGGGTGATGATGTTCCGGAACAGGGTGATAAGGTAGAGAGAAGGACGCTGGAGGGTCTCCAGCAGAGGGCTGGAAGCCAGCAGGCTGCCCACCACCATCATGGCCAGGGGAGTGGTGCACCCGCCCATGGAATCACAGAAGGCTTTGGCAAAGGCGGGCAGCTTCCAGCCGGTGAACATCATGACCAGCATCACCACCGAAGAGATATTCAGGGGTGTGATGAGGGAGAGCAGGTGGGAGCGCAGATCTCCCTTTTCTCCCTCCCGGCGGCTGAAGGACTGGAGAACCATGGAAAAAAGATAGATATTGCCGGCCAGCATGGTGAAGGCGCACCAGACGGTGCCCTGGGTGCCGAAAAGGGCAGTGGCCAGGGGCAGGCCCATAAAGCCGTTGTTGGGGTAACTGGCGCTGCGGCTGAAAACCAGGGCCTCGTCCGGGTCCAGCCTCAAAAGCCGGCCCAGCATACCGCAGAAGAAGGTGAAAAAGAACATTACCGCCAGGAACAGGGCCACCACCGCTGCCGCGCTGGCCAGACCGCCCTCGCCCAGATCGGTGCTCCCGGCGGAAAGGATCATGGCGGGGATGCACAGATCCAGCAGCAACCGGCTGATAAAGGAGGAGTGCTCCGCGGTGAAATAACCGGTCTTGCTGAGAATGTACCCCAGCAGGATCATGGAGGAAAGAAGTGCGGTTTGGTAGAATACAGCGCCTACAGACATGGTATGACCTCGTTTCCGTGAAAAATCCGCAGATGCGGCCGACAGGAAAGCACGGCGGCCTGGGCTTTACCTCCGGTGGCCGCCGTGTTATACTGAAAAAAAAACAGGGGAAAAACCCCATTGTAAAGAATAAAAAGAAAGAGGGAGTCCATATGAAGCTTATCACATATCGCTACGCAGGGGAAGAGGTCCCCGGTATTCTTTCGGTGGATGAAAAGAGGGTTTTTCCCTTTTCGGTGTTCGGGCTGGCCTTTGAGGATATGAACGGCGTGATCCAGGGCCTGAGCGACAAGATGCGGGATGAGATCGCCCAAAAGCTGCCCCAGACCGACCCTGCCCAGGGCATCAGCCTGGAAGAGGTGGAGCTGCAGGCCCCCGTGCCCTGCCCCCGGCAGGATCTGATCTGCCTGGGCATCAACTATATGGATCATGCCGCCGAAGCGGAGAAGTTTTCCAGTGATGCCTTTGCCACCCAGCACACCGACGCCATCTATTTTTCCAAGCGGGTCAACCGGGCCGTGGCGGACGGCGAGCCCATCCAGAGCCATCCCGGCCTGGTGGAAAAGCTGGACTATGAGAGCGAGCTGGCGGTGATCCTGAAAAAGGACGCCCGGGATGTGCCCCGGGAAAAGGCAGGGGAGTATGTGTTCGGCTATACCATCGTCAACGATGTGAGCGCCCGCAATGTGCAGACCTCCCACAAGCAGTGGTATTTCGGCAAGAGCCTGGACGGCTTCACCCCCATGGGCCCCTGTATCCTCACCGCCGATGAGGTGGAAAGCTTCCCGCCCCAGCTGGAGATCGGCTGCCGGGTGAATGGGGAGGAGCGCCAGCACAGCAATACCCGGATGCAGATCTTCAAGCCGGACCTGGTCATCGCGGAGCTGAGCCGGGGCATGACCCTGCAGGCCGGCACCATCATCATTACCGGCACCCCTGCCGGCGTGGGCATGGGGATGGATCCTCCCGTCTTTTTGAAGAAGGGGGACCAGGTGGAATGCTGGATCGAGAAGATTGGCAGCCTGACCAACCCGGTGGAATAAAAAACGGCGGACCCCGCCAAAGGGTCCTGCGCCGGAACTGCCTGTTCAGGGCAGTTCCGGCGCTTTTTCTTTGGCTGGTGCCGCCGCCGAAATTTTATAAAAAACAGGGAGTTTCCCTATTGACAGGGGAAGAAGAGGGGAGTATAATCTGAACAAATGAACAAGTGCTCATATGTTTGCAAAAGAGGTGAAACGATGCCCCGGAGTAAGGATTGCGAGAGCTGCGAGGAGATGCGGGTGCATCCCGGTCTGGTGGAAAAGGCGGCCAGCCAGTTGCCCCCGGAAGAAGAGCTCTATGATCTGGCCGAGCTGTTCAAGGTGTTTGGGGATTCCACCCGGATCAAGATCCTGTACGCCTTGCTGGAAAGCGAGATGTGCGTGTGCGATATTGCCCAGCTGCTGGGGCTGACCCAGTCGGCGGTGAGCCATCAGCTGCGGGTACTGAAAGCCAACAAGCTGGTGCGCAACCGGCGGGAGGGCAAGACGGTGTTTTATTCCCTGGATGATGACCATGTGCGCAGCATCCTGGAGATGGGGATGGAGCACCTGGAAGAAAAGTAAACGATAAGTATATTTAAATCTTATTTTACAAAAAGGAGAGATTTATCATGAAAAAGACCTTTAAACTCATCGACCTGGATTGCGCCAACTGCGCCGCCAAGATGGAGACCGCTGTCAAGAAGATCCCCGGCGTGAAGGATGCCACCGTCAGCTTTATGGCCCAGAAGATGACCATCGAGGCTGAGGACGACCAGTTTGACCAGGTGGTCAAGGAGGCCGTTGCCGCCTGCAAGAAGGTGGAGCCCGACTGCGAGGTCGTGGTGAAATAAGTTCCGGCATACCCAAAGCGGAAAACGCCGGCCGCTCTGCCCGGCATGGTCGGGCGGGGCGGCTTTTTTGACCCATAAAACCGGCAAGGAGAAAAATCATGACCAAACGGCAGAAGAAAAACCTCTACCGCATCCTGATCGCGGCGGTACTGATGGCGATACTGCACTTTGTGCCTCTGGAAGGGGCGGCAAAGGGTGTATTGTATCTGATCCCCTATCTGGTGGTGGGGGGGGACATCCTGAAAAAGGCGGTGCAGGGCATCGGGCACGGCCAGCTGATGGATGAGAATTTCCTGATGGCGGTGGCCACAGTGGGCGCCATGATCCTGGGGGAATATTCCGAGGGCGTGGCCGTTATGCTGTTCTATCAGGTGGGTGAACTGTTCCAGAGCTATGCGGTGGGCAAGAGCCGCCAGAGCATCAGCGCCCTGATGGATATCCGCCCCGATTCCGCCAACCTGGAAAAAGAGGACGGCAGCCTGGAAGAGGTGGACCCGGAGAATGTGCCGGTGGGCGGCATCATTGTCATCAAACCCGGCGAAAAGGTCCCTCTGGACGGTCTGGTATTGGAGGGAGAGAGCTTTCTGGATACCAGCGCCCTCACCGGTGAGAGCGTGCCCCGCCGTGCCTCGGCAGGGGATGAGGTGATCAGCGGCTGTATCAACCAGAGCGGCCTGCTGCGGGTGCGCACCACCAAGGAGTTCGGGGAATCCACCGTGGCCAAGATCCTGGATCTGGTGGAAAATTCCAGCATGAAGAAGGCCAAGGCCGAAAACTTCATCACCCGGTTTGCCCGCTGGTATACCCCGGCGGTCTGCATCGGCGCCCTGGCCCTGGCCATCCTGCCTCCGCTGGTGCTGGGGGGCGGGTTTGCTACTTGGGTCTTCCGGGCCCTCACCTTCCTGGTCATCAGCTGCCCCTGCGCGCTGGTCATCAGCATCCCTCTGAGCTTTTTCGGCGGCATTGGCGGGGCCTCCCGCTGCGGCATCCTGGTAAAGGGCGCCAACTATCTGGAAGCCCTGGCCTCCACCGGTGTGGTGGTCTTTGACAAGACCGGCACCCTGACCCGGGGCGTGTTCCAGGTGAGCCGGGTACATCCCGCCCAGTTTACCGAGGAAGAGCTGCTGGAGTGCGCGGCCCTGGCCGAGATCTATTCCAGCCATCCCATCTCCCAGTCCCTGCGCAGCGCGGCCAAAAAGCCCCTGGACAAAAGCCGGGTGAGCCAGGTGCAGGAGCTGGCCGGCCGGGGCGTCACCGCCCTGGTGGACGGCCGCAAGGTGGCGGCCGGCAACCTGAAACTGATGGAGGAGATGGGCCTGCAGGTGAGCCCCTGCCAGGAATGTCAGGGCGGCACGGTGGTCTATGTGGCGGTGGAAGGCGTATATGCTGGCCACATCCTGATCAGCGATGAGATCAAGCCCGGCGCCAAGGAGGCTCTGGCCGACCTGAAGGCCGCCGGCGTGAAAAAGACGGTGATGCTCACCGGCGACGCCCGCAGCGTGGCCGACCAGGTGGCCGCCCAGCTGGGGCTGGACGAGGTACACAGCGAGCTGCTGCCCGCCGATAAGGTGGAATGGGTGGAAAAGCTGCTGGCCCAGAAACCCAAGGACCAGAAGCTGGCCTTTGTGGGCGACGGCATCAACGACGCCCCGGTGCTGAGCCGGGCTGACCTGGGCATCGCCATGGGCGCCCTGGGGTCGGACGCCGCCATCGAGGCGGCCGATGTGGTGCTGATGGATGACGACCCGGCCAAGATCGCCCTGGCCATGCGGATCTCCCGCAAGTGCCGGCGGATCGTGCACCAGAACATCGTCTTTGCCCTGGCGGTCAAGGCCGCCTGCCTGGTTCTGGGCGCCGTGGGCATCGCCAACATGTGGGCAGCCATCTTTGCCGATGTGGGCGTGATGGTGCTGGCCGTCCTCAACGCCACCCGGATGCTCAGAAAAAAAGTCTGATTCTTCTAAAAATTCAATATAAAAAAGGGCCGCCCGGCAATCTGCCGGGCGGCCCTTTTCGTGTTTATTCCAGATTTCCGGTCAGGGTCATCAGGGCGGCCAGGGCCGCCGTGGGCGCAGTCTCGCACCGCAGGATCCGGGGCCCCAGGCCGATCACCCGGGCACCCGCCTCCTGCAGCAGCTGGGCCTCTTCGGGGGCAAAGCCTCCCTCGCTGCCGGTGATCAGGGCAATCTTTTTTGCCTGGCCCAGTTCCTGGCGCAGGGGCTGGCCCCCGCACTCGTAGCAGAAGAAGGCGGCGTCAAATTCCGCCAGCCGGCCGGGCAGTTCCTTCAGGTTCAGGGGCATCTCTACCTTGGGCAGGATGCCCCGGCCGCACTGGCCGGCAGCTTCGGCGGCTACCCGATTATAACGGGCGTTCTTTTCCTCTTCCTTTTTGGGGGTGGCCACGCAGTAGCGGCTGAAAAAAGGCACCACCGACACGGCGCCCAGTTCCACTGCCTTCTGAACAATGGTCTCCAGCTTGCCCTGCTTGGGGTAGCCCACAAACAGGGTCACCTGGATGGAGGGCTCGGCCCCGCTGGGGTAGCCCGGGCTCACCGAAAACAGAACGCAGTCCTTCTCAAAGCCGGTGATCTGCCCGGTGTACTCGGTGGCGTTGCCGTCGCAGAGGATCACCTCGTCCCCCAGGCGGGCCCGCATCACATGGGCCAGATGGTGGGCATCCTGCCCCCAGAGCCGGGCCTGGCCATCCCCGATATCGGTGGTGAAATAGCGGTGCGGCATGGCTTCCTCCTTTTAGGCCTTGCGGCAGACCAGGCAGGCCCAGCCCCGCAGCATATGCTGTTCCACAACTTCCAGTCCGGCGGCTTTCAGCCCGGCACAGACCTCCTCCACCCGGCTGTCAATGATGCCGCTGGCCACGAACAGGGCCCCCGGGGCCATCAGGGCGGGCACCGCCGGCGCCAGAGAGAGGATGGCCGCCGCCACAATGTTGGCGGTGATCAGGTCATATTGGCCGCTGGCTTTTTCGGAGAGATCCCCCACCAGCACCCGGAACCGGTCCGCGACCCCGTTGCGCTGGGCATTTTCCCCGGCGGTGCGCACGCACATGGGGTCGATGTCGATCCCTTCCGCCTCTTTGGCCCCCAGCAGCAGGGCCGCAATGGCCAGGATGCCGCTGCCGGTGCCGATATCCAGGATCCGCTCGCCGCCCCGGATCTTGTCATCCAGCACCTGCAGGCAGAGGTTGGTGGTCTCGTGAGTGCCGGTGCCGAAGGCAAGGCCCGGGTCCATCTTGAGCTGCACCCGGTCGGTGGGGTATTCCTGCCAGCTGGGCACAATGGCCAGCCGCTTGCCCACGTCCAGGGGGTGATAGTACTGCCGCCAGGCGTTCTCCCAGTCCTCCTGCTCCACCCCGGCGGTGGTCAGGGTATACTCTGCCCCGCTGGAAACCAGCCGGCCGTGAAGAGTCTCCAGGATCTGGGCGGGGTTTTCATCCGGGGAGAGATAAAGGTGGACGATCACCCGGTCCCGGGGCTTGTCCAGCAGATCCTGCTCGATCAGGTCCACATGGGCGATCTGCTGCACCTGGTCCTCCAGGTCGCTGTAGTCTTCCACATAAATGCCCCCGTTGGCAATGCTGGTGGCCACCGCTTCGGCGGTCTCGGCGTCCTTCTGGGGTACGGTGATGGCGATATCGGTCCATTCCATGGGCAAAATACTCCTTTTTATTGGTCTGGGGCGGCGGGGGAGGATTCTCCCCGGTGGGCCAGGCAGTAGCCCAGCATCTGCCCCAGGGTTTTCATGGCGAGAAATTCCCGGTCCGGGATGGTCAGATCCCATTGGTCTTCCATCAGGGCGGCCAGGCTGGCCCGGCCAAAGCTGTCCGCTCCCAGGTCCTCTTCCAGCCGCGCTTCGGGGGTGATGAGTTCTTCCGGGCAGCCCAGAGCCGCCTGGCAAAGCTGCCGGGCCAGAGCCAGGGTCTCGGCGTCAAAAACTTCGGACATGCCATCCCTCCTTTGCCCCTTGCGCAGGGCGGGTATTTTCTTCCTTATTGTAACACAACCGGGCAGGTCTGTCAGCGCCCGGGCGGGCAAAAAGAGGCAGGCAGGGGGAAGGTAAAGAAAAGCGGGAGGATTGTGAAATTCCCGAAAAAGAAGAGCAAGGCTTTCATAAAAATCGATCAAACGATAGATTTTTTACAAAAGCAAGGTGTTGGATTTTACAGAGCGGTTTTATACTGGAAAAGGCTCAAGCAAAGGAGGCAGAAATTTGGAAAAGCTGTACTACTCATCCACCCTCATGTGGGGGGCTTCGCCTCAGCAGATCCTGTTCCGGGCGGCCCGGGCCGGTGTGGCCGGCCTGGAGATCTGGGCCCAGCAGGCGGATACCTTCGGCTGGCAGCCCGAAATGCTGGGGGAACTGGCCCGGCGGGCCGGGCTGAAGCTGCTGGTCCACGCCAAGAGCTGGGACCTGAATTTCGCCGCCCTGAACGAGGGGGTGCGCCGGACCTCGGTGGAGGAACTGAAGCGCTCCCTGGAATTCGCCAGCCGCTGCGGCGCAGGGGAGATGACCCTGCACCCGCCCCACTTCACCCTGCCCGGCCTGAAGGCCCGGGCCATGGAATCGGGCGCCCGGGGGCTGGAGGAATTGCTGGATACCGCCGAGAGTCTGGGGATAGAGATCTCCCTGGAAGTGATGGAAAAACTGCCCAAGGAGCTGGTGACCACCCCGGAAGAATACCGGGCCTTTGCCGGCGACCTGCTGCCCCGGCTGAGCTGTACCCTGGATCTGGCCCACTGTCAGAACGAGGGAGAATTCTGGGACTATCTGTCCCGCCTGCCCCGGATCTCCAAGCTGCATATCAGCAACAAGCAGGGCAAAAAACTGCACACGCCCCTGGCCCAGGGAGATTTCAACTTCCTGTGGCTGATGCCAAGGCTGCAAAAACTGGACCTTCCCCTGGTGATCGAGGGGTTCGACGGGGATGGCCGGTTTGAAATATTGAAGAGTGATCTGGAATTGTGCCAGATACAGGAGGAAAAAGATGCGTAAAAGTGTAAAATCGTCCCTGGCGGCCGCTCTGGTTGCCCTCACCGCCCTTTCCCTGGCAGGCTGCCAGAGCGGGGCTTCTTCTTCGGCGGCTGCCTCTGCGGCGGCTTCCGGCAGCGAGAGCGCTCCCGCTTCGTCCCAGTCTGAGACCGCCCCCGAGGGCACCCTCACCCTGTACACCTCCCAGCCCGAGGCGGACGCCCAAGCCTTGATCGAGGCCTTCAACGAGCAGTACCCCGACGTGACCGTGAACGTTTTTTGCAGCGGCACCGAGGAGGTCATCAGCAAGGTGCTGGCCGAGAAGGAGACCGGCTCTATTCAGGCCGACCTGCTGCTGGTGAGCGACGCCGCCACCTTTGAGCGCCTGAAGGACGAGGATCTGCTGCTCAGCTATGAGAGCCCCGAGCTGGAGGGCATCGACCCCAGCTACTATGACGCGGATCACACCTATACCGGCACCAAGATCATCTCCACCGGCATTGCGGTGAACACCGACCTGATCGAGAACATCCCCACCAGCCTGGCCGACCTGACCAAGCCCGAGTACGCCGATGAGCTGGCCATGCCCAGCCCCCTGTATTCCGGTGCTGCCGCCTACAACCTGAGCGTGCTGGTGCGCACCGAGGGCATGGGCTGGGAGTTCTACGAGGGCCTGAAGGCCAACAACGTGCAGGTGGGACAGGGCAACGGCGGCGTTCAGACCGCCGTGGTCAACGGTGAGAAGGGCCTGGGCCTGCTGGTGGATTACATGGCTCTGCGCTCCAAGGCCGAGGGCGCCCCGGTGGAATTTGTCTACCCGGAAGAGGGCTCCCTCTGCGTCACCGAGCCGGTGGGCATCCTGAAAGAATCCCAGAATCAGGAACTGGCCAAGCTGTTTGTGGACTTCCTCCTCTCTGAGGAGGGCCAGAAGACCACTGCCGAGATCGGCTACACCCCCATCAGGAAGGGCGTGGAGGCTCCCGAGGGCTTCCGCAGCGCCGATGAGATCCAGAACCTGACCTATGACATGGCCACCCTGGTTTCCGAGCGGGAAGCCGACAAAGAAGCCTTTGCCAAGATGTTTGGGGCGTAAAGCTCTTCCCAGACCGTAAGATCGAACCCCGACGGGCCGCAGCCATGCCGCGGCCCGTTTCGGCAGAATTGGGAGGAAACCATGTCCAAGCAACGCCTGAAACAGAACATCGGGTACCTGGCGGGGGGCGCCGTGGCCCTCTTCTTTTTCCTGGTCCCCCTGTGCCGGCTGGCTCTCATGAGCCTGACCACCGACCAGGGCTTCGGCCTTAACAATTACGCGGCCCTGCTGGCCGAAAGCCGCACCCTGCGGGCCATCGGCAACACGGTAATCATCGCGGTGGCCTCCACCCTTATTGCGGTGGTTCTGGGCAGCCTGCTGGCCTTTCTGGTGGCCTATACCGACCTGGCCCATAAAAAATGGATCGAGAGCCTCACCCTGGCCCCCTTTGTGATCCCTTCCTACATCATCACCCTTTCCTGGAGCACCCTGCTCTCGGCCCGGGGCAGCCTGAACCAGTTCCTGGATTCCGCCTTCGGCTTCAAGGTGAATATCTACTCCCTGGGAGGCATCATCCTGGTACTGGGCATCTGCAACGCCCCGGTGGTCTACCTGAATGTGCTGCCCTTCCTGCGCAAGATCCCCCGGGATCTGGAATGGGCGGCCCGGGTCTGCGGCCGCAGCCTGTGGCAGACGGTGCGCTGCATCGACCTGACCCAGGCGGCCCCGGCGGTGGCCAGCGGCGGCATGCTGGCATTCCTGGCGGCCATCGATAACTTCTCGGTGCCCGCTTTCCTGGGCATCCCGGCGGGCATCCCGGTGCTGAGCACCTATATCTATGAAAATGTCATCGGTTTCGGGCCCTCTGCCTTCCGCTCGGCGGCTGCCCTGTCGGTGCTGCTCTCGGCCATCGCCCTTACCGGCACCGCCCTGCAGGGGCTGCTGGTGAAAAAGAGCAGCGGCATGGAGAGCATCCGGGAGGATTTCTCGGTGCGGGTACCCCTGGGCCGGGCAAGGTTCCCGGTTCAGTGGATCACCCTGGGCTTTCTGGCCCTGGTGAACATCTTCCCCCTCATCACCACCATCACTTCCAGCTTCTTCCCCGCCTGCGGCACCAAGACCCTGGCCAATTTCACCCTGGAAAATTACCGGTTCGTCTTTACCAACCGGGGCATCCGGCAGGCCTTCCTGAACAGCGCCCTGCTGGCGGCGGCCACCTGCCTCATCTGCATCCTGGTGGGCACGGCCCTGGCCTGCCGCAAGGTGCGCCGGCGCTGCCCGGCCAGCCGCCTGGTGGAACAGAGCGCCAGCCTGACCTATGCCATCCCGGGCATTGTGCTGGCCCTGGCCATGATCTTCCACTGGACCATGGTGCCCGGCGTCTACGGCACCATCTGGATCCTGCTCATTGCCTATGTCACCCGATATCTGGTGCTTCAGATCAAGAGCAGCACCAACGCCATGCTGGCCCTGGATGTTTCCCTGGAAGAGGCGGCGGCTCTTTTCGGCAGCGGCCGTATCCGCATGTGGCGGCAGATCATCCTGCCCCTCACCATCAGGTCCATCCTTTCCGGCACCTTTTTGATCTTCATGCAGTCCCTCACCGAGCTGACCCTCTCCTCCATGCTGGCGGCAGCCGGTACCAAGACCATTGGGCTGAGCATCTTCAGCCTGCAGCAGGGGGGCGATTACCAGCGGGCCGCGGCAGTGAGCGCGGTGGTCATTGGGGCGGTGGCCCTGGGGTATGGGCTGTCGGCGCTGCTCCCGCTGCTGGCCGGGCTGAAAAAGCGGGCAAGAAAACCTCGGCAGGCCGCCCCTCTGGCGGCTGCCCCGGCCCAGGCACTGTAAAAGAAAGGAATCCAATATGTCTGTATCGATTAAGAATGTGACCAAGATGTACGGGGATGCCCGGGCGCTGGACAATGTGTCGGTGGAGATTGCCGACGGGGAATTCATCGCCATCCTGGGCCCTTCCGGCTGCGGCAAAACCACCCTGCTGCGCACCATCAGCGGCTTTGTGCGGCCCACCGGCGGCACCGTGGAGGTGGACGGCCGGCTCTTCAGCTCCGACAAGGTGCAGGTACCGGTGGAGCAGCGGGGCCTGGGGATGGTGTTCCAGTCCTTTGCCCTCTGGCCCCATATGACGGTGCGTCAGAACATCGAATTCCCCCTGAAAAGCCGCCGCAACCAGGCACTGCCCCCCCAGCAGCGCCGCCAGGCGGTGGAAGCCGCCATGGCCAGCACCGGACTGGAAAAACTGCAGGACCGGCTGCCCGGCGAACTTTCCGGCGGCCAGCGCCAGCGGGTGGCCCTGGCCCGGGCCATTGTGGAAAAACCCGCCTTGCTGCTGATGGATGAGCCCCTCAGCGCCCTGGACGCCGAGCTGAAGATCAGCATGCGCAAGGAGATCCAGGATATCCACAAGCTCACCGGCGCCTCCATCGTCTATGTGACCCACGACCAGAGCGAGGCCCTGGCCATGGCCGACCGGATCATCATCATGAAGGAAGGCCGCATCGAGCAGGTGGGCACGCCGGAGGAGATCTATTACCGGCCCAAGACCCTGTTTGCCGCCACCTTTGTGAGCAAGTGCAACCTGGTGCGGGGCCGCTGGGAAGGGGATTGCTTCTGGGCCGACGCAGCCACTGGCCAGAACCAGCCCTTCGCCCGGGGCCCGGTGGAAAGCTGCTTCCGGGAGGCGGGGGTCTGCCCCGTGCGCCCCGAGGAGTTCACCATGACCCGCATCGGCATGGGCCTGGAGGGCCGGGTGGTCAACCGTCAGTGGGGCGGCCGGGAAATTCATTATAAAGTAGAATGCGGCACAGAACTGTTCACCGTCTACGCCGGGCTCTTTGACAACTATGCCGAGGGCGACCGGGTGGTTCTGCAGCGCAGGGAGGCAGCCCGTGAAATTGCTATTTGATCTGCACACTCACACCATGGCCAGCGGCCATGCCTACAGCACCCTTCAGGAGAATATCGCCGCCGCCGCCCGGGCAGGGCTTGAGGCCTATGGCTTTTCCGACCATACCAGCGGCCTGCCCGGCGCGCCTCACAACATCTGGTTTGACAATTTCAAGGTGATTCCCCGGCAGATCGAGGGGCTGCGCATCCTGCGTGGGGCGGAGGTGAATGTACTGGATTTTGAGGGGCACTATGACCTGGAAGAATCCATCGCCAAAAAGCTGGATTACCTGATTGCCAGCCTTCATTCCCACACCTATGTGTCCGGCACCCGTCAGCAGAACACCCAGGCTCTGCTGAAAGCCATGGAAAGCCCCTATATCAAGATCATCGGCCATCCGGATGATGACCGCTACCCGGTGGATACCGACCAGCTGGCCCGGGCCGCCGCCGAGATGGGGGTACTGCTGGAGCTGAACAACTCTTCCCTGAAGCCCGGCTGTACCCGGATCAACGGCCCCGCCAACGCCCGGCAGATGCTGCTGGACTGTATGCGCCACGGCACCCGGGTGGTGGTGAACACCGACAGCCATATCAGCTATGATGTAGGCCGGTTTGCCGAGGCCATCCGCCTGCTGGAGGAGGTGCGCTTCCCCCAGGAACTGCTGGCCAACCTGGATCTGGCCCGGCTGGACTGGATCACCCGGCCCCGCGGATAAAAAACTAAAAGCCCTCTCCCCAGGCCGGGGAGAGGGCTTGTATTATTTAGTTACAGGGCCATCTTGTAGATGGCGGCCATGTCAGCCTCGTTCAGCACCTTGGCGGAACCGATCTGCCCGCCGGTGGCGGCGGCGCACATCCGGGCCAGGGTGGCCACCTGTTCGGGGGTGGGGGCGATGCCCAGCTCCTTCATATTAGTGGGCATCTTGATGGAGCGGTAGAAGTCCTCCATGGCCTCGATGCCCTTGAGGGCGGTGGCCTCGGGGGTTTCGCCGGGCTCCACACCCATCACGTTCAGGGCGAATTTTTCAAACCGGGGCAGGCAGTCCTTCATAACATACCGGGCCCAGCTGCCCCATACGGCGGCAAGGCCTGCGCCGTGGGCCACGTCAAACATGCCGCCCAGCTCATGCTCCAGCATATGGGTGGCCCAGTCGCCCCCGTTGTTGCCGCAGCCGGTCAGCCCGTTGTGGGAAAGGCTGCCCGCCCACATCACCTCGGCGCGGGCGTCATAGTTCTTGGGCTCGTCCCGCAGGATCACCGCGTTCTTCATTACGGTGCGCATCAACCCCTCGGCAATGCTGTCGGTGATCTCCATATTGCCGCCGCTGGTGAAATACCGCTCCATGGTGTGCATCAGGATGTCGGTGCAGCCGCAGGCGGTCTGGTAATCAGGCAGGGTCATGGTGAGCTCCGGGTCCATCACCGCAAAGCGGGGCCGGGAGAGATCGTCGTCATAAGCCCGCTTGACGCCGCCTTCTTCCTTGGTGATCACCGAGGAATTGCTCATCTCGCTGCCGGCAGCGGCGATGGTGAGCACGGTGCCGATGGGCATACAGCCGGTGGCGGTCTTCACATGCTCGTACAGGTCCCACACATCCCCGGGGGTGGCCAGGCCGTAGCCGATGGCTTTGGCCGAGTCGATGACGCTGCCGCCGCCCACGGCCAGGATGAAGTCTACCCCTTCCTGGCGGCAGAGTTCAATGCCCTTGTATACCAGAGAGATATGAGGGTTGGGCACTACGCCCCCCAGTTCCACATACTGGACCCCTTCTGCCGAGAGGGAAGCCTTGATCCGGTCCAGCAGGCCGGAGCGCTTGACGCTACCGCCGCCGTAATGGATCAGAACTTTTTTACAGTTCTGGGCCTTCACCAGCTGGCCCACCTTGTCGGCGGCACCCTTGCCGAAGACCACCCGGGTGGGGGTATAATACTCGAAATTGAACATAACTGCACCTCGTTTCTGGCCGGAAGACCGGCAGGATTCAAAAGTATGGAAAAAGTTTTGAAAAGCCCCTTTTTCCTGTTGCTTCCATTTTATCACGTTGCCCGGACGGGTACAAGAAAAGAAAGAAAATACGGCAAAAAACATCGGGCGCCCAAACTTTACACCCCTTTTCTTTTGTATTATAATTACCTTGTGTTTTTATGCCCCGACCTCGGCCCAGGGCCGGATGCCCGCGCGGCGCAAAGGGGAAGGGGCTCCGGGCCGGCCAACGCCGGGAAAGGAACGACCATGGTTACTTTCAACATCCCTCCCTTTGCGGGCAAGGAGCTGGAATATATTCAGAAAGCCGTGCAGAACCAGAAGATCTGCGGTGATGGGGAGTTCACCAAGAAGTGCAGCGCCTGGATGGAGCAGCGCTTCGGGGCCAAAAAGGTCCTGCTCACCACCAGCGGCACCACTGCCCTGGAAATGGCCGCCTTTTTGTGCGGCGTGAAACCGGGGGACGAGGTGATCCTGCCCAGCTATACCTTTTCCAGCACTGCCAACGCCTTTGTGCTGGCCGGTGCCAGGCTGGTGTTTGTGGATGTGCGGCCCGACACCATGAATATTGACGAGAAAAAGATCGAGGCGGCCATCACCCCCAAAACCAAGGTGATCTGCGTGATGCACTATGCCGGGGTGGCCTGCGAGATGGATACCATCCTGGAAATTGCCCGCCGCCACGGCCTGAAGGTGGTGGAGGATGCCGCCCAGGGTGTGATGAGCAGCTACAAGGGCCGGCCCCTGGGCACCATCGGGGATTTTGGGGCTTTTTCCTTCCACGAGACCAAGAACTATTCCATGGGCGAAGGGGGCGCTTTGCTCATCAACCGGCCCGAAGCCGCCGAGGCAGCCGAGATCCTGCGGGAAAAGGGCACCAACCGGGCCAAGTTTTTCCGGGGCCAGGTGGATAAATATACCTGGGTTGCCTATGGCAGCAGCTATCTGCCCAGCGAGCTGAACGCGGCTTTCCTCTGGGCCCAGCTGGAAAAGGCCGATGAGATCAATGAGGATCGGCTTGCCAGCTGGAACGAGTACCGCCGCCAGCTGGAGCCCCTGGCCAGGGAGAGCCTCATTGAGCTGCAGGCCCATCCGGAAGGGTGCGTCCACAATGCCCATATGTTCTATATCAAATTGAAGGACTTGGAAGAGCGTACCCGGTTTATCTCTTATATGAAGAGCCAGGGCGTGCTCTGCGTATTCCACTACATCCCTCTCCACTCGGCTCCGGCAGGGCTGGAGTTCGGCCGTTTTGACGGGGAGGACGAATACACCACCCGGGAGAGTGAGCGGCTGGTGCGTCTGCCTCTTTATTACGGCCTCAAGGCCGAGGACCTGGCAGAAGTGACCAGGGCTGTAAAGAGCTTTTTCGGGCGCTGAGCCCAAAAAGGGAAAGGCGGAACGTTATGAAGAGACTGGCGGTGATCGGGGCCAGCTATCTGCAGCTGCCCCTGATCGAAAAGGCCAAGAGCCTGGGCTATGAGACCCATGTCTTCGCCTGGCAGGCGGGGGATGTGGGGGAAGAAGCCGCCGATGTGTTCCACCCCATCAGCATTCTGGAAAAAGAGGCCGTCCTGGAGGCCTGCCGCCCCCTGGGCCTTTGCGGGGTCTGCACCATCGGCACCGACCTGGGGGCCGTGACCGCCAACTATGTGGCGCACGCCCTGGGCCTGCCCTGCAACAGCCCCGAGGCCAGCTTCCGGGCCAGCAATAAACACGCCATGCGCCGGGCTTTTGAGGGAGGGGGAGACCCCAGCCCCCGCAGCGTGGCGGTGCGCAGCCCGGAAGAAGCCGCCGAAAAAATCCGGGATTTTGTCTATCCCATCATTGTCAAGCCCACCGACCGTTCCGGCAGCCGGGCCATCACCCGGCTGGAAAGCCCGGAAGGGCTGGAGGCAGCGGTGAAGGCGGCTCTGGCCGTCAGCTTTGAAAAGCAGGCGGTGGTGGAGGAATACGCCGAGGGCGTGGAGTACAGCGTGGAGTGCGCCAGCCAGGGCGGGCATCACCATCTGCTGGCCATCACTCGCAAGTACACCACCGGCGCGCCCCATTTTATCGAGATCGGCCATATCGAGCCGGCGCCTCTGAGCCCTTTTACCGTGCAGAAGGTGCGCTGGGTGGTCTTTCATGCCCTGGATAGCCTGGGCATCACCGACAGCATCAGCCATACCGAACTGAAGATTCGGGATAATGACCGGATCGCCCTGATCGAGATCGGCGGCCGGATGGGGGGAGACTGCATCGGCACCCATCTGGTGCCCCTCACCACGGGGGTGGATTTTGTCAAATGCGCCATTGATCTGGCCGTGGGCAACCCCCTGGACCTGAGCCTGGCCCCCGGCGCAAAGACCGGGCTGGCCATGGTGCGGTTTGTATTGGGGCCCCAGGATCTGGAAGTTCTGGCCCGGGCCGAAGCAGAGCACCCGGACTGGCTGGTGGAAAAAAGCGAGATGGCTCCCTTTGACCACCAAGTGGAGGATAGCGGGAGTCGTTATGGCTACTTTATCCTGCGCTGTGGCCGGGGGGAATCCCTCTCGCCCTATCTGCCCGGGGAGGATTGACCCATGCCGAAATCTGAACGCCGCGCCCTCATCGGCCTGCACCTGCTGCTGGCGGTGTATTCCCTCAGCGATGTGTGCAGCAAAACCGCTGCGGGCGCTCCTTTTATGAGTTTTCGCTTTCTGTTCTTTTATGGCTGCGTGCTGGGCCTTTTGGGGGTATACGCCATCGGCTGGCAGCAGGTGATCCGCCGGCTGCCCCTCACTGTGGCCTTTGCCAACCGGGCGGTAACGGTGGTCTGGGGGATTGTCTGGGGCGTGCTTTTTTTCCGGGAGCAGGTCAGCCCCCTGCGCCTGGTGGGGGCCGCCCTCATCATGGCCGGCGTGGTGCTGTTTGCCCGGGCCGACGGCCGGCAGGCGGAGGAGGAGCGGAAAGATGGATAATACCACCCTGCTTTATGCCGGCATCTATCTGGCGGCGGTATTTATTTCCTCCCTCAGCCAGGTGCTGCTGAAAAAGGCTGCAGGGCGGGAATATAAGAATCCCCTGGCCCAGTACCTGAATCCTCTGGTCATTCTGGCCTATACCGTCTTTGTGGGGGCCACCCTGCTCTGCATGCTGGCGTATAAGGAAATCCCCCTGAGCCTTGGCCCGGTGCTGGAAGCCACCAGTTATCTGTATGTTACCTTTTTTGGGGTGACCATCTTCGGGGAAAAACTGGGTCGGCAGAAGGTGCTGGCCCTGGCCCTGATCCTGGCGGGCATCGGAATCTATGCCCTGGGGTGAATATGCCAAAAAGGTGAAAAGAATAAAAATATACAAATAGTTGAGGAATATCCCTATGGAATTCATTCCCCGGTACAGCGTCCGCATCGGGCGGGGAGGAACGGCGGTCTACCTGCTTTTGAAGCATAAGGGCCCGGGCGGCAGGCTGCTGGCCCCGGCCAATCTCTGCTATGCGGCCCTTTACCCGGCCCTTTATGCGGGCTGGTCGGTGTCTTTCTGCGATGTGGACCCGGCCACCGGCAACCTCACCCTGTCCCTGCTGGAACAGGCGCTGGATGCGCACCGGCCGGATGCGGTCATCCTGCCCCATATGTACGGCCAGCCCATCGAAAGGCTGGATGATATGGTGGCACTCTGCCGCGGTCGGGGAACCCTGACCATTGAGGACTGTGCCAGTGCCCTGGGCGCCTCCTCGCCGGAATACCCGGTGGGGAAAACCGGGGATTATACCCTTTGCAGCACCGGCTATGCCAAGATCGTGGAGGTGGGCTATGGGGGGATCCTGGCCAGCGAGACCGATCCCTTGGACTGGGTCCCCGCCCTGGAAGAGGAACTGCCCTTTTACGGCCCGGCGGTGGAGCGCACCGAGACCCTTTTCAGCCGGCTTTACCGGGTGCTGCGCAACGAGGGGGAGGGCGTGCTGGAAAAGGCCGTTTACCGGGCCCTGCCCCAGGGGGCCCGGAATATGTTCCTGTTCCGGCTCACTGACCGGCAGAAGGAAACCATGGAAAAAGCCCTGGAAGAACTGCCCGGGGAGGTAAGCCGCCGCCGGGCCTGCCTGGCGGAATGCGAAAAGACCCTGCGGGAACAGGGGGCCCTGAAGCCCGCCGGCCCGCTTCAATTGTATCCCTATACCCCCGGGGCGGTGCCCTGGCGGCTGAGCTTTTTTGTGCCGGCTGCCTTGCGGGGAAGGCTGGTACAGGTCTGCCTGGAAGAGGGGCTGCCGGTGAGCGACTGGTATCCCCGGGTCACCCCCATGTTTGGGGATGCGGGCGAATACCCCGGGGCAAGAGCCATGGAGGAAAGGATCCTGAACCTGCCTCTGCGGCCGGATACGGCCCGGGACCTCTGCCCGGCCCTGGCCCGCCTGGCCAAAAAATGTTCCGAAGATAAGGAAGTATCAGATTCATGAAACAACTGCTCAGCTTTGTGATTCCCTGCTACCACAGCGAACTCACCCTGAAAGAGGTGGTGGCGGATATCTTCAGAACGGTGGAAAAGGACGGCCGGTACGACTGCGAGGTGGTGCTGGTAAACGACAATCCGCCGGATGCCACCTGGCGCCTGATTCAGCAGCTCTGCCAGGAAGATACCCGGGTAAAGGGGGTCTGCATGGCTCACAATTTTGGCCAGCATGCCGCCCTGATGGCGGGCTTTGGGCTGGTGCAGGGGCAGGTGGTGGTCTGCCTGGATGACGACGGTCAGACCCCGCCCACCGAGGCCTTCAAGCTGATTGACGGCCTCAGTGAAGAGGTGGATGTGGTGTATGCCGATTATCCGGAAAGCAAGTTCTCCAACCTGTTCCGCCGTTTGGGAAGCGATATCAACGATGCCATGGCCCGCTGGCTGCTGAAAAAGCCCAAGGGGCTGTATCTTTCCAGCTATATTGCCGCCAAGCGGTATGTGATCGACGAGGTGGTCAGCTATCGGGGGCCCTATCCCTATGTGGATGGGCTGATGCTGCGCAGCGCCGGCAAGATCATCAACCTGCCGGTGGAACACCGGGAGCGCACCGTGGGCCAAAGCGGTTATTCCATGCGCAAGCTGCTGGGGCTCTGGCTCAATGGCTTTACCGCCTTTTCCATCAAGCCCCTGCGGCTGGCCACGGCCATGGGGGGCATCTTCGCCGCAGGCGGTTTCCTCTTTGCCTTTTTTGTGGTGGTTCGCAAGCTGATGTTTGGCAGCGCCATCGACGCGGGCTGGAGCAGCATTGTCTGCCTGCTGCTCATCATCGGCGGTATGCTTATGGCCATGTTGGGGCTGGTGGGTGAGTATATCGGCCGCATCTATGTGAGCATGAACGCCGCGCCCCAGTATATTATCCGGGAAAAGATGAACTTTACCGGCCCGGAGGAAACGCAGTCATGAAAAAACAGGTACAGATCCGGCAGGGCAGGGGAGGGGGCTATACCCTCCTCTCCCTGCTGCTGCTTTTCGGGGGGCTGGGGCTTTTGCTCTGGCGCTGCCAATACAGTTTTTGCTGGAGCGATGAGAGTTTCTATCTCTCCACCGTTCATCGGTTCTGGCTGGGGGATGCCCCGTTCCGGGATGAGTGGAATACCGGCCAGCTGTATGCGGTGCTGCTGCTGCCCTTTTACGGCGCCTGGCGGGCCCTTGCCGGCTCTACCGAGGGGATTTACCTGGCAGCCCGGGTAACGGCGGTGCTTTTGATCTTTGCCGAGGCCCTGGGGCTTTGGCTGCTCATGCGCCGGCGCTGGCCGGGTGCGGCCCTGGCCGGTTCCCTTTTGGTGCTGTTTTACGCCAAGGCCAACCTGAGCGGGCTGAGCTACTATACCCTGGCCTTCTTCTTTTTCTTTGGGGGGCTTCTCATCCTCTATGGCCTGTGGCAGAAAAGGCCGGGCGGCCCTGCCCGGGCCGCTCTGCTGGCCCTGGCCGGGGCGCTGGAAGCTCTGGCTGTGGTTTGCATGCCCTTTGCGGCTCTGCTCTGGCTGGCAGTGCTGGTTCCGCTTTTCCTGCCCCGGCTGAAGCGCTGGCGGTCTGCCTGCCTCTGGCTGATCGCCGGGGCGGTGCTGGCGGCGGCGGTCTATCTGGGCTGGGTGCTGAGCCGGGTCAGCCTGGCAGAGATTCTGGAAAATCTGCCCTGGGTGCTCAGTGACCCGGATTCCAACACCGTCTCCCTGCCGGTATTGATCCTGAAATTTTTCGCCCAGCCCTTTTATCAGCTGCTGCCCGGCCTGGTGCTGTGGGGGCCTGCCCTGGCCTTCACCCTGTGGGCCCGGCTGCGGGGCAAGGAGATTCCCGATTCCCGCCGCCAGCATCTTTTCGGCGCGGCGGCCATGGGTTTTGTGCTGAACATATTGGGCAGCGGCGCCATGCTGGGCCGGGCCCATCTGGCTCTCTGTGTGCTGGGGCTGGAATGCTGGCTCCTGCTGCCGGCAGCGCGCCGGCCCCGGGCAGAACTGGCCTTTTTCGGCCTGCCGGGCTTCGCCTTTGCCTTTATCTGGCAGATCGGCAGCAACACCGGCTTTTCCGGCATGACTCTGGGCTTTGCGGTGATGGTTCCCTTTGGGGCGGCCTGCCTGGAAAGCCTGTTGGGGGAAGCCGCCGTGGCATCTACCGTGTCGGGCGGCCGGGTTCGGGCGCTGCTGGCCGTTCTGCTTGTCCTGCCGGTGGCGGTTTCTGCCTGGCAGCGGGTGGCTCTGGTCTACCGGGACGCCCCTCTTTCTGAGTGTATGGTCCGGCTGGAAGAAGGCCCCGCCCGGGGCCTTTACACCAGCCCCGGAGCGGCGGAGCAGTATACCCAGCTCTGTCAGGTGCTGGCGGAGGATTCGGCCGATGCCCAGGGCCCGATTTTTATCAGCGCTCTGGCCCCCTGGGCTTATCTGTGCACTGACCGGCCGGTGGCTGCCCCCACTACCTGGCGCATCTACACCAACAGCAGTGTGCTGGAGGGGTATTATCAACTGTATCCCCAGCGGCAGCCCCAGACGGTACTGATCCTGAACCCGGAGATGGGCGCCTATGTTTCCACCATCCAGCCGGAGGAAAATTCCGCTCCCAACACCCCCGCCCAGGAGGGCTTTTTGCTGGAGCTGCTGGAAAAGGAATATACCGCGGCTTCCACCCCGGTGGGCACCCTCTACCGGCTGAAGAGCTCGCAGTAAAAATAAGAAAAGAGCCGCGTCTTTTTAAGACGCGGCTCTTTTTGCTTTGTATAGCGGCGGGGGAAAACAACGGATCATTGGTTTTTCCATTCCCGCAGGCTGCGGTCCAACAGCTGGGAATCCCGCTCTTGTTCCCATTTTTCCCCGGCCAGCATAGCGATGAAGCCGGCCAGCATAAAGGCGGAAAAGAGGGGAACACACCAGCTGGCCAGGCCGCCAAACCAGCCGAACAGCCAGGCCGAGCCCCCGCACAGAAGGGTGGCCAGGATCAAAAACAGCACCGAACGGCCAAAAAACAGGCCGTGAGCATAGTCCGCTCTCTCCCCCAGCAGCCCTTCCTCCAGAAGGCCCAGCACCAGGCAGACCAGCAGCATCTGCAAGAGGGAAAGCAGGCTCAGACTGTCCCCGCCGGACAAAAAGACCACCAGGCCCACCACAAAGACCACGCCGGCAAAATAGATGCCCATATAGCATTTGGCGTTCAGCATAAAGAGATAAAAGCGCTTGTAATATTTGAACATCATCGCTTTCCTCCTGTCAAATTGTTCCGGCCAGACGGCGGCGCAGGATCGCCGCATAGCGCCGGCTTACCAGTATTTTCTCGCCGTTGGAAAAGGTGAGCAGAAGCCGACCGCCCGGCTGGCTCCGCAGCTGTTCGGTCTGCCGCAGGTTCACCGCCGCGCTTTTCCGCAGCGGAAAAAGCCGTCCTCTCCATATTCTTTTCCCAGAAAACTCAGGGAATAGGGGGAGGTGTATACCTGGTCTGCCGTGTACAGAAATACGCTTCCTTCCACCGCTTCCGCATAGAGGATCTGGGAGGGTTTGAGCAGAAAAGTCTGTCTCTGGCAGGAAGCGGGGATCCTTTTTCGGTTGGCTTCCAGCAAAAAAATAAGCTGTTTTACCTCCTCATCTTCCCGGCTTTGGCAATGGATATGTATCTCACAGCCCTCGCTCCGATCCTCCAGAATCTTTACCACCATGGGGCCTCGCCTCCTTTCCTGATTTCATGATAATTCCCCCGCCGACTGCCCGTCAATCCAAATCCCCCCAAGCGGTAAAAGACCGCCTCTGAGCGGAAAATTCTTTCCTTCCTTCCCGGGAGACGGCGGGGAATGCGGCCCGGCGGGCAAGGGCGAGAAGAGGGGAGGGCAGAGGAGCGGAAATGCAAAGAAACGGACATGGATAAATGTTTCTTGCTCAATCAACATTGTTGCATTTTTAACACGTTTTGCACAATAAACGGAAAAAGTTTTTGTTGATTTTGTGGAATAGGCTGTGCTATAATGGCCCCGGAAAAAAGAAAAAGGGTCCCCGGAGGCGGCGAAAGAGCGCCCCTCCGGGGAAAATGCGGAACAGCGGCGGGCGCCGCGCCGCCGAGAAGGAGGACCAACATCCATGCAGCAAGTGAATGTGGGCATCAACGGGTTCGGGCGGATCGCCCGGGTGGTGTTGCGAAGCCTGGAAGAGCGCCAGGAGCCCGTGCGGGTATGCGCTGTGAATGTGCGCAATGCCGACCACGAAAAGATGGCCTATCTGCTCAAGTATGATTCTGTGTTTGGCCGGTTCCGGGGCGAGATCGAAGCCACCGAGACCGGGATCCGGGTAAACGGCAAGGATATCCGGGTGTTCAGCGAGAGCGACCCTTCGGCCATTCCCTGGGCCGAGTGCGGCGCCGAATATATCGTGGAATCCACCGGCGCTTTCCGCAGCCGGGAGGATTGTGCCCGGCACTTTGTGGGCGGCGCCAAGAAGGTGGTACTCACGGCCCCCGGCAAGGGGGAGGATTTCCCCACCTTTGTGATGGGCGTCAACCAGGAAAAATACGACCCGGCCACCATGGATGTGGTTTCCAATGCCAGCTGCACCACCAACTGCCTGGCTCCTCTTACCAAGGTCATCCATCAGCAGTTCGGCATCCGGCGGGCGCTCATGTCCACCATCCACGCCTCCACTTCCAAGCAGAAGCCGGTGGACTCCAACGCCGGGCGGGACTGGCGCACCGGCCGTTCTGTCTTCAACAACATCATTCCTTCCACCACCGGCGCGGCCAAGGCGGTGGGCCTGGTGATCCCGGAACTGAAGGGCTATATGACCGGCATGAGTTTCCGGGTGCCCACCAACGATATTTCAGTGGTGGACCTCACCGCGGAACTGAATACCCAGGCCACCTATCAGGAAATCTGCCAGGCGGTGCGGGAGGCCAGCGAGGGCCCCATGAAGGGGATCATCGAGTACAACAGCGATGAGCTGGTTTCCAGCGACCTGCGGGGCAACTTCCACACCTGCATCTTTGACGAAAAGGCCGGTATCATGCTGGGGGGCGACTTTGTAAAGCTCATTGCCTGGTATGACAACGAGTGGGGCTATTCCAACAAGGTCATTGACCTGGTCCTGCATATGGCCAAAACCGACGCGGCCCGCTGAGGCAGCGTCCCTTCTACAAGACATTCTCTCATAGACATACTCTCAAACTCTACCCCGAAAAAGGGCGGCAGGTTTTCACCTGCCGCCCTTTTTCATGGCGTTCTTATTATATAGGAATGAGGGCTCAGTCCTCTTCGCTCAACTTGCGGTAGAGGGTGGCCACACTGATGCCCAGCTGTTTGGCGGCCGCCCGCTTGCCCTCGGCGGTATCGCCCATCTCCCGCACCTGCTGCAGGATCACCTGCCGCTCGTACTGGCGGGTCAGCTGGGCCAGGTTCTGGCGGGGCAGCTCGGCGCTGGGCTGCAGCTTGGAGCGGATGATCTCTTCCCCTACCAAATCGCCCTTCTCAAAGATCACCGCATACTCCACCAGATTGCGCAGCTCCCGGATGTTGCCCGGGAAGGGGTAGCGCAGCAGCAGGTTCTCACACTCGCTGGTAAAGCCCCGGATCTCCTTGCTGTAGGTCTCGGCAAAGCGGTGGAGGAAATGCCGGGCCAGGATGATGATATCATAGCCCCGCTCCCGCAGCGGCGGAATCTGGATGGAGACCACGTTCAGCCGGTAGAACAGGTCCTCCCGGAAGGTGTGATCCTTCAGCATCTTTTCCAGATCCCGGCTGGTGGCGGCAATGATGCGGGGATTCACATGGATGGGGGTATGGCCGCCCACCCGCACGATTTCCTTGTTTTCCAGCGCCCGCAGCAGCTTTACCTGCATGGTCAGGGGCAGGTCGCCGATCTCGTCCAGGAACAGGGTGCCGTCCTTGCAGACCTCAAACTTGCCGGGCCGTCCGGTTTTGGAGGCCCCGGTGAAAGCTCCCTTTTCATAGCCGAACATCTCGCTCTCAATCAGGTTTTCCGGGATGGCCCCGCAGTTCACTGGCAGGAAGATGGAGCCCTTGCGGGTGGAACCGCTATGGATGGCCTGGCTGAAGATCTCCTTGCCGGTACCGGTCTCGCCGGTGAGCAGGACGGACACATCATACCCGGCAATCTGCTGGGCCTGGCGGCGGGCCCGCTGGATGGACTCGCACTCACCCAGAATGTCATCAAAGGTGACGATGCTCTTTTTCTTGTCCGCCTTCATCACCGACTGGCGCATCTTGGCAAAGTCGGAAAACAGGAGGATCAGGCCGGTGCGGCCGCTCTTCACCTCAATGGGGTTGATGCTGATCAGATATTCCTGCCCGTTCAGGGTCACCGGGCCCAGCTGACCCGCCTGGCCCTTCTGCTGAAGCTGGGCGAACAGCTTTTCCGGCAGGATGTCCTGCAGGCGCAGATGGCTGGAGCCGTTCAGGGGGCGCTCGTTCATGTTCAGGATCCGGAACATATGCCGGTTGGCGGTGAGCACCTCCATGTTTTTGCTCAGGATCAGCACACCCTCATCCAGGCTGTTCACCAGGGTCATCAGCTCGCTGGAATGGTATTCCAGAATGGACTCGAATTCCCGTTCCCGCAACATGGTGGTGATCAGCCGGCTGAGCTGATGTTCAAAGGCCAGCATGTTGTCCCGGTTGCGGATGATCTCGGCCTTGGCTGCCTCGGTGAAGGCGCACATGCCCAGTACACCCACGATCTTGCTGTTGTACCGCACCGGGATGCAGAACTCCACCTCTTCGGTGCACTGATCCCGATGGCTGCAGTTTTTGCAGACGGGGGAGCGGCGGGGTTCCTCCACAAAAAGATGGCGGCCGGTCTCCATACACTGGCTGAAGGCCGAACCCCTGGGGGCGGGTTTTCCCACCCCGGCGCTCAGCCGGCCGGTGCCCACCAGCCGCTTAAGGCTGCTGTCCACAATGGTGATCTCCAGATCCAGCACCGAAGCCAGGGTGTTGGAGAGATATTCCAGTTCCGGGACCACCAGATCCAATACGCTCATAGATTCTCGCTTTCTGCGGCAGACCGCAATTTTGTGCTTTCTTAGATTTGAGAAGAGCCTGAAATTGCCCGGCAGGCTCCCAAACGGCCTGTAATATGGAAAACCAGGGCTCGCCGGGCGGGGACGCCCCCCGGAGGGAGGCAAAAAAAGAGGGGACCTTCCCAAAGGAAAAAATGGATTTTCATCGACGGATTTTCCCCGAAGCGGCCTCAAAAAAGAGCGAAAACTCTCCGAAACAGCGAAAAAATAGGGGATTTTGTCGGTAAGAAGGGCAGCCCGGAAAACGAAGTGCGGAAAAGGAGGGCCGCCGCCGATACCTATTATAACACAGGCCTCTTGCTTTTTGGATGCTTTTTTGAGAAATTTTATTAAAATTGAGAACACAAAATGGCGCCCGAAAAAAAGAGAGAGAAGAAAAAAGGAAAAAAGGCCCTTGAATTGGGAAGAAATAAGACAATTTGTCCTAAAAAGTTGAATAAAAAGTGAAGAAAATGTAAAATAAAACAATAATCCCGGCGAATTATAGATTTTGGCACGGGCGTTGCTATATAGTTTTTATGAGAGCGGGAGCAGATTCTGCTCCCCGCAGCTTCAGCGAATCCGAAGACATAGAAAGATAGATAGAGGAGAGATTCAATTATGAACAGAAACGAGACCCTGATCGCCATTCTGAAGGATCAAGTCGTACCCGCCCTGGGCTGCACCGAGCCCGGCGCCGTGGCCTACGCCGTTGCCCGTGCCAAAGAACTGCTGGGCACCAAGGTAGATTCCATGGTGGTGTATGTGGACAAAAACGTGCTGAAGAACGGCCTGGGCGTGGGCATTCCCGGCACCCCCGAGCGCGGCATCGTGTTCGCCTGCGCTCTGGCTCTGGAGATCGGCAAGTCCGAGTACGTGCTGGAAGTGCTGAAGGACGTCACCCCCGAAGCCATCGACGCTGCCCGTGCCGTGGCCGCCAGCGGCTGCATCGACCTGCGCCTGAAGGAGGATGCCCCCGGCCTGTACATTTCCGTGGATGCCAAGGGCCAGGGCGGCGAGAGCCGTGTGGTCATCGAGGGCGCCCACACCAACATTACTTACGAGGCTGTCAACGGCAAGGTTGTGAAGGAAGGCTCCGCCCCCGTGAACTGCGACGACGCCGAGACCTCCACCACCGGCATCAAGTTCGAGATCAAGAAGTACAGCATCGACGACATGATCGCCTTTGCCAACGAGGTCCCCAGTGAGGACATCGCCTTCATGCAGGACGGCATCGACATGAACATGAAGATCGCCACCGACGCCATCGACCGGGGCCTGAGCATCTGCAACACCCTGCTGAAGAAGGACTCCAGCCTGGAAGGCAAGGCCAAGGCCTACACCGCCGGCGGCAGCGAGAACCGGATGGCCGGCAGCCCCCTGCCCGTGATGAGCAGCGCCGGCAGCGGCAACCACGGCATGACCGCCATTGTTCCCATCAACATCATCGGCCAGGGCAAGGGCATCGATAACGACAAGATCCGCCGGGCCGTGGCTCTGAGCCATCTGGTCACCAACTACATCAAGGTTTACCTTGGACCTCTGTCTCCCGTGTGCGGCTGCGGCGTTGCCGCCGGCATGGGCGCTGCCGCCGGCCTGACCTATATGCAGGGCGGCACCAACGAGCAGGTCAAGGCTGCCATCAACAACATGAGCGCCGGCATCACCGGTATGCTGTGTGACGGCGCCAAGATGGGCTGCAGCATGAAGGTGGCCTGCGCCGCCGCCGCCGCCATCGACGCCAGCGAGCTGGCCCTGAACCATGTGGAGATCCCCAGCGACAACGGCATCCTGAGCAGCAAGGCCGAGCTGACCATGCAGAACATCGCCACCGTGTCTGTGAAGGGCATGGACAACACCGACAATGTGATCCTGCAGCTGATGCTGAACCGCACCTGATTGTGAAGCTGCCTGTTCCGGCCCCTGCACAGGGGCCGGAAATTGTCAGACTTGCCAAAAGAGAGTATAATCAGATCATAGTCGGCAGGGCGCCGTGCCCGGGCCGGATCTATAGAACGCACAGTTTTGTGATTTTGAAAGGAGAGAAAATAGCATGAATCAGATGACCCACAAGGAGCGTGTGATCGCTGCTATCAACAAGCAGGATGTGGACCGTGTACCCCTGTCCATCTGGTACCATATGCCTCACAAGGACCAGGACCCCATCTCCCTGGCTGAGGAAATGATCCGGGTCGCCAAGAAGTACGATTTTGACTTCATCAAAATGTGCCCCTACGGCAACTATGTGGCTACCGATTACGGCCTGAGCTGCGATTTCTTCTGCACCCCCACCCAGCCCGTGAAGGAGCGTTTCTTCCGTGACCTGACTGCGGAGGAGTGGGAGAACCTGCCTGTTTTCCCCGCCATCTACGGCACCTACGGCAAGACCCTGCAGATCGCTGTGGAGACCCGCCGCCTGCTCAAGCAGGAGCGTGACCCCCAGATGCAGGAGCTGCCCATTCTGCAGACCATCTTCAACCCCCTGACCGTGGCTGCCAAGCTGGTGGGCATGGAGAACCTGAACAAGGCCATCAAGACCTGCCCCGAGTCTGTGAAGAAGGGCCTGGAAGCCATTACCCAGACCCAGATCAACTTCATCAACGCCAACATCGAGGCCGGTGTGGACGGCTTCTTCTACGCCAGCCAGACCTGCCGCGAGGGCGCTGTGAGCCGCGAAGTGCATGCTGAGTTCGCTGAGCCCTACGATATCCGTGTGGCCCAGGCCTACGAAGGCAAGACCTACTTCAACGTGCTGCACATCCATGGCGAAAAGACCTACTGGGATATCATGGCCAAGTACCCCGGCGAAGTCATCAACTGGCATGACCGCTGGGTGGCTCCCACCATGGCTGACGCCCGCAAGCTGTCCGACAAGTGCTTCCTGGGCGGCATCAACGAGAGCGCCGTCTTCGGCAATCCCGAGTACACTGCCGATCAGGTCACCGCTCATGTGGGCGAGGGCATTCTGGCTGCCGGCAAGAAGGGCCTCATGATCGGACCCGGCTGCGTGGCTCATCCCGACTCCGTGGAGTCCCACTTCTATGCAGCTCGCATGGCCTGCGAGCAGTATGCCCGCTAATTTCTGCCAGAACCTTTCCTGCTCAGAACAGGAGTTCTATTTCCTCCCCTTTTATCACGGTGGGGCTGCCCGGCGAAGCCAAGCGCCGGGCAGCTGCCGGGGGAGGCGGCGGAATCTGCTCGGTGGATCGTGTGTGATACCAACAAGAGATTTGAAAATTGGAGGAGATTAAGATGACTCATATTGAACGCATCGAAGCCCTGCTGGCTGGCAAGAAGCTGGACAGCACCGCCATCAACCTGTGGAAACACTTCCCTCCCTATGACGAGAAACCCACCACCGACCTGGTCAAAAAGTGCATTCAGTTCCAGGATCGTTTCGACTGGGATTTCGTGAAGATCACCTACCACGGCTATAACTCCATCCAGGACTGGGGCGCCCAGATCACCTGGCCCGTGCGCGACTGCGAGTGGCCCAACACCACCAGCAAGGTGGGCACCCTGAACCAGCTGCTCATCAAGAAGGCTTCCGACTGGAAGAAGCTGACCGTGCTGGATCCCAGCAAGGGCACCCTGGGCGAGAACGTGGAGTGCACCCGCATCCTGGCTGATCATTACAAGGGCCAGGTGCCCGTTGTGGTCACCGTGTTCAACCCCCTGACCACCGCCATGAAGATGGGCGGCGACAACGTGCTGATCCACGCCCGCAGCCATGAGGAAGAGTTCAAGGCTGGCCTGGAAGTGATCACCGAGACCACCATCCGCTACGTCAAGGCTTTGGCCGAGGCCGGCGCTGCCGGTATCTTCCTGGCCACTCAGCTGGGCACCTACGACAAGATGAGCCTGGAGGAGTACAAGAAGTGGGGCGAGCCCACCGACCGTGCGGTTCTGGAAGCCTGCAAGGGCATGTGGTTCAACATCATGCATATGCATGGTGAGGCCCCCATGTTCGAGCTGCTCTCCAAGTACCCCGTGCAGGCCATCAACTGGCATGACCGTCTGGCCGAGGACTTCGACCTGGCCACCGGCCGCAAGCTCTGCCCGGACAAGATCCTGATCGGCGGCGTGGAGGAGTACACCACTCTGTTCAACGGCACCGACGAGGAAGTTAAGGCTCAGCTGACCGACGCCATCAATCAGGTGCCCGACGGCCGCCTGATCCTGGGCCCCGGCTGCTGCGTACCTCTGAACGTTCCCGAGGATCGTCTGGAGCTGGCCAAGAAGATTCTGGCCACCATCTAATCTGTTTTCCCTTTTCGGGGCGGGCCGTACCGTTTCCCGAGGATGGAATAGCTTCTTTTGCATTTCCCGCCCGGCGTGGCGCCAATCACGCCGGGCGGCGGCAAAGAGGCAAAGACAGGAAGAATGAACGCCAATAAGTTCTTTCTGTTGTAAGGTTTTCTCTTTTTTCTCAACACACAAAAGGTCTTGGGGTGTTTGCCCCGGGGCCTTTTGTGTTTGCGGGCAAAAAATAAAAGAGGGAGAAGCCCCCGGGGCTTCTCCCTCTTTTTTGTACAAGTGGATTTTATAGCTGGAACAGCCGGCCCAGGCGCTGCCGGGCCGCGTCGCTGTGGTGACCGAAATACCGGCCCATCAGCCACAGAGCTGTCTGGTTGCTGGTGACGACCGGGATGCCCAAAGCCTCTTCCAGGGGCTGGATCAGGTCCAGCACCCGCATGCCGGTGCAGCTCAAAAAGCAGACATCGGCGTCGGGATGGGTGTGGGCAATGGCAAAGTCATAGATATCCTGGGGCGGGATCTTATAGATCAGCTTGCGGTTGTTGGGGTCCGCCGTGGGGATGCCGTTGATGTTGTATACCGTAAAGCCCTTGCCGGCAAAGAAATCCCGTTCCGCCACATTCACATCATCCGGGTAGGGGGTGATGATGGACATTTTCTGAACCTGAAGCGTCTCAAAAGCCTGGCGGACCGCAGTGGAGGTGGTGTAGGCGGTTTCGGTGTGAGCGGCTTCGGCGCAGAGCTGGCAGAGCTTTTCGTCATACCCCTCACCGCCGATCAGGCTGCCCGAAGTACAGGAGAAGAAGGCCAGATCGGAATGGTCATAGGTGTGGATGAAATCAAATACCTGGGCCAGCCGTTCCCCCATGGCAGTGAGCCCGGCTGCGTCCAGCCGCCCCAAGGGCATGGGGGCACTGGCAATGGCAATTTCTGGGTGGAGCCATTTGTGAAAATCCGAGATGGCGGGCGCGCTGCCCACAATGGCTACCTTGCCCAAAGCCCCGTAGGTGTAAGGTGAGGGAGAAAATGACGACATACTGTTTGCCTCCTTTTCAGGGTTTTACCTTTTTCTTTTTTCATATCGGGAACTTTTCCCGAACAATCAAAACACAGGAGGAAGGAGAAGCGATTACCGGCCGAAGGCGGCTGCCCGTTCCTGCAGACCCTGCTGGTAAGCTTGGGTGACGGGAACCTCGATGCCCAGCTGCCGGGCCATCCGGATCACCTCGCCGCAGAAGATATCCATCTCTCCGGTGCGGCCTTCGTCGAAATCCCGGCTCAGAGAACTGGTGGAATCGTCGGTGGTGTGGGCCAGTCGATCCATATGTTTTTCCAGCAGATCGGCGGGCAGGGCCACACCGGCAGCCCGGCCTACCTGCCAGGCTTCTTCCATCAGCTGGCGGTATTCCTGGGTCAGCTTGGGGTCGGCCTTGATCTGCCCGATATTGATCCCCCAGCGGGCGGTGACCACATTGTAAGCGCAGTTCAGCACATATTTGTTCCAGATGGCCACCTGTACGTCCTCGGCCAGGCGGCAGTCGATGCCGGCTTCCTTCAGGGCTGCGCAGCAGGCCCGGGCGCCTTCCCGGTCTTCGGGCAGGCTGGCGCCCATGTGGATGGTGGTGAAGGGCCCTTTCTGGGTGATGCTGTAATCCGGCCCGGCGCTGGAAACCGTGTAGATCACGCTGTCCAGAACATGGCCCTGGCCCAGCCAGGCACGCAGATTCCGGCTGGCGCTCACCCCGTTCATAACCGGCAGTACCAGGGTGCGGGGGCCGACAATGGGCTTGAGCTGTGCGGCGGCCTGCTCCAGCCCGCCGTTTTTCACACAGACAAGAACGATATCCTGAACCGGCAGCTGGGCGGGATCATCCGTCACCAGGCCGGGTTTTGCCGTAAACTCGCCATAGACCTCGGAATGGATGGTGAGGCCCTGGCTGCGCAGATGTTCCGCACGTTTTCCCCGGGCGATCAGGCTCACTGAATTGCCGTAATGGCGGATCAGCGCCCCGCTCAGCAAGCCGCCCACGCCGCCCAGGCCCATAACGGAAATTTTCAGATCGGTATCCATAACACAAGTCTCCTTTACATAAAACAAAAGGCAGGCCGGGCCTACCGGATCGCCCCTCTTTTTAGGTGACAAAAAAGGGAAAATACAAGAATATTATAACAGACCTGACGGTTTTTTGAAAGAAAAGAGAGGGGAAAACGGAAGGAAGAATCTGCTGCAAAAAATTGGCAACTCCCTTTCGCCTATACAACAACTGTGCTATAATGTACCTGTTGTATTCTGCGCTTTTTCGAGGAAAGGGAAGGGAAAAGATGGATATGCCGGCCCTTCTGTGCGGGGTGGGGGCATTTGCCCTCTTTGGCCTGTATGATTGGTGTACCGTCCGGCGGCCGGCCAGCGCTTTTTTGCGCTGGGGCTTTTCGGCGGGCTGCCTGCTGGTCCTGCTTTCCACCCTGCGGACGGCGCTTTTATGCCTGCCGCTGCGGCCGCAGTCGTTGGGCTGGTGGGCGGCAGCTTTTGTTTTTGTTTTTCTGCTGGCCCAAGCCCTTTTCTTTTCTCTGCCCAAAGGAACCTATAGTGACCCTGCCGCCCAGCGCCGGGTGTGGGATCAGAAAATGTACGCGCTCTGCCGGCATCCCGGCCTTTTATGGTTTGCCGGGTTGTATTTTTGCCTGGGCGGGGCGCTGGGGCCGGCCTCCTGGGGCTGCTTTTTGCTGCTCTGCCTGCTGAATCTGGGCTATGTGGTCCTGCAGGACCTGTGGACCTTTCCCCGGACCTTCTGTGATTACGGGGAATATCGCCGTCGTGTCCCTTTTTTGCTGCCCACGCCGGGCAGCCTGAAAAACTGCCTGCGGCAGTATGCCGGACGGAAGGAGGAGTGAGGCGTGAAGCTCACCGAGAGACTTTGCCAGGAAGACCCGGAAAAAGTCTGGCAGGAATACTGCGGCTTTTTGGAGCTGGACAGCGAAGGTTATATGAAGCTGCAGAACCGCCTTCTGGAAGAGCAGCTGGCCCTTTGGTCCGACTGCCCGCTGGGCAGGCATTTTCTGGGCAGCAAGCGGCCGGTCGACTATGCGTCCCTCCGTCAGGCAGTGCCCCTGACTACATACGAAGACTACGCGGATATCCTGCTGCAGCGCCGCCCCGAGTTCCTGCCTTTGCCCCCCGTTACCTGGATCGAGACCACCTGGGAGGGCGGCAAGCGGCCGGTGAAGACCGCACCCTACACTCAGGGAATGGTGGATACCTTCAGCCGGAACGGTGTGGCCACCATGCTGCTGGCCAGTGCCCAGGGCTGGGGGGATTTTTCGGTGGGAGACAAGATCCTGTCCGGCCTGGCCCCCATGCCTTTTCTCACCGGCCTGATCGGGCTGATCCTGGATGAGGAATATGGCTTTGAGACCATGCCACCCCGCAGTACCATCGCCACCATGCCTTTTTCCGAGCGGAGCAAACTGGGCTTTAAACAGGCCCTGAACCGGGGCATGGATTATTTCCTCAGCATGGGCAGCATTGCTTATTACCTGAGCCTGAATCTCTCCGCAGTGGCAGGGGGCGGCAGCGGAAAGAAAAAGGGGAAATTCAGTCTGCCTCTTCCGGCCCTGCTCCGCCTGGCAAAAGCCAAGATGACTGCCAAGCGGGAGGGAAGGGAGATCCTGCCCAAAGATCTGTTCCAGACCAAAGGATTCATCTGCGCCGGAACGGACAATGCCTGCTATAAGGATGATCTGGAAAAAATGTGGGGAGTGCGCCCGCTGGAGCTGTTTGCCGGCACCGAGGCCGGCATGGTGGGCTGCGAGACCTGGAACCGGAAGGATCTGTATTTCTTCCCGGATACGGCGTTTTACGAGTTCCTGCCGGAACAATATATCCGCAGCCGCCAGAAGGATGCGCCCACCCTGCTGATGAACGAGGTGCAGCCCGGCAGCGTGTATGAGCTGGTAGTGACCAGCTTCAAGGGCGGGGCCTTTGCCCGCTACCGCACCGGCGATGTGTATCGCTGTACCGGCATCGGCAACCCGGACGATCATTCCCGCCTGCCCCGTTTCTGCTTTGTGGACCGGGTGCCGGATATCATTGACATTGCCGGTTTTACCCGCATTACCCAGCACTCGGTGGAGGATGTGATCCAGCTTTCGGCACTGCCCATCCAGGAATGGAGCGCTGCCAAAGAGTTTGACACCGCCACCGGCCACCCCTATCTGCACCTGTATGTGGAGATCGAGCCGGGCAGTTTGGTGAACCGGGCGGTGACGGTGGATGTGCTCCGCCGGCATATGGAGATCTATTTCAATTATCTGGATAACGACTACGACAACCTGAAAAAGATTCTGGGGCTGGAGCCGCTGCAGATCACCATCCTGCGAAGCGGTACCTTTGCCACCTATCAAAAACGGTATGGCCAGCCCATTGTGCGCATCAGCCCGCCCAGAGAGCAGCTGGCCGCCCTGGTTCGGCTGCAGGCTGAGGATTGGGCCGGGGAAGGGGAGTACCCGGCCATATAAAGCAGGCTCCTGAGGCAGGAGCCGGGAAAGAAAAAAGGAGGTGAAAACGAAATGGGCAGCTATTCTTTTGTGTCATCCTGCGCGCTCATGTGCTATGTGCTGCTCTTTTCGATTTTCGCCGCCGCCAAAAAGAACCGGGTGCTCAGCGCCTTTTTGCGGATCCTGTTCGTGCTGATCCTCTGGACGGGCGGTTCCCTGCTGATGCGGCTGCAGGCCTGGCCCTCTCCCGCCTTCTGGTACCATGTGTCCCTGGTGGGCATCTGGATGAGCTGTTTTACCCTCATTCGCTTTTTGTGCGCTTTTTCCGGCACCAAAATGAGCCGGTTTGAAAAGCTGCTGGAGGTGCTGGCGATCCTCCTTCTGGTGGTCAACGCCTTTACCAGTTTCTTCCTGGCGCCGCCCACACCGGTGGAGTCCGGCGGGCAGACCGTATTCCTGTATACCCCCTCGGCCGGCACCCTGCCCATGTATGCCCTGATGGGGGTGGTGGCCGCGGTGGCTCTGACCCGTACCGCCCGGTGCTATTCCTCCAACGTGGTCACCCATCAGCAGTTCGTACCCCTTCTGGTGGGCTGCGTGGTGATGTTTGCCAGCCAGGTGCTGATTCTGCTGCCTCCCTTTGAGGGGATTCCCCTGGATATCGGCGCCGGTGTATTCTATGCCTGCTGCCTGTTCTATGCCCTCTACCGCCGGCGGCTGTTTACCCTGACCCTGGCTTTTTCCCGCCGCACCTACTGCCTGGTCACGGCGGCTATCCTGGCGCTGCTCAGCACCGAGCTGGCCCGGGAGTATCAGGTCGTACTGATGGGCTTTGGAGGTTGGATCGCCCAGTACAGCGCCACCATCGTGGCGGTGAGCGCGGTGATCCTGGCCTGGCTGCTCTATCTCTTGGTGAAAACTCTCAGCGAAAAGCTGTTCCTGGGTGAGGAGCGGGACCGCAGCGCCCGGCTCAAGGCCTTCAACACCGAGGTGACCCGGAGCCTCCATGTGGAGAGCATCTGCCAGCAGCTGTGCAAATTGCTGCGGGGCACCGTATCCGGCATCACAGGCATCAGCGTGGCGGTGGAGGACACCGCCGGCAGTTACCGGATCGTGGCCAGCTCCAGCGTGCTGAGCGCCGGGCAGGAAATTTTTGCCAGCCAGAACCCCCTGGTCACCTGGTGCAAGATGCATCAGGCGGGCGTCCGGGTATCGGATTTCCGGCATTCGGTGGAATACAAATCCATGTGGGAGAAGGAAAAAGCCCAGCTGGAAGCTCTGCGGGCCGACTATATCTTCCCCATGCTGGATGCGGGCGAGTTGATCGGCGCGGTGGTGGTGACCTGCCGGGACCACAGCCGGGGCCTTCACAGCGAGGATGTGGATTTCATCTCCTCGGTGAATACGGTGGCCACCATTGCCATCAAGAACAGCCGGCTGTATGAAAAGGCCTGCCATGATGCCCGCACCGACGATCTCACCGGTCTGCTCAATCGGAAGTATTTCCTGGAAGAGCTGAACCACCTGTATGAGAAGGACCCTGCCGGGCTGCTGACCCTGGTCATCATCAGCCTGGATGACTTCAAGCTGTACAACCAGCTTTACGGCAACCATGAAGGGGACCTGGCCCTCAAGCGGGTGGCCAATATTCTGGCCCTGAATTCCGGCGAAAACAGCATTGTGGCCCGGTACAGCGGCAAGGAGTTTGCCATCCTGCTGCCCAGGCAGGAATCCAGCGCGGCATGCCGGCTGGCCGAGAACCTCCGGCGGCAGATCTACAACCTGAACCGGCTGGAAGAGCCGGATATGGAAGCAGGCAGCCTGAAGGTGATCACCTGCAGCATCGGCATCTGCAGCATCCCCTATGGGGCCAGCACCGTCAAACAGCTGCTGGACAATGTGGATATGACAGTGTACCAGGTCAAGCGTTCCGGCAAGAACGGGGTCATGGTATACTCGGCCGGGCCCTCCCAGTCCGGTGAGCCCCTGGCTGCCCCCTCGCCGGTGGATCATGAGAACGTCTATTCCGGCTATGCGGATACCATCTACGCTCTGACAGCTACCATTGACGCCAAGGACCACTACACCTTTACCCATTCGGGGAATGTGGCTTACTACGCCACCCAGCTGGCAATTGCCTACGGGCTGAATGCCGAGACTGTGGAGATCGTGCGGGAAGCCGCCCTGCTCCATGACATCGGCAAGATCAGCATACCGGAGAAGATCCTCAACAAGCCCGGCCGGCTGACCAGTGAGGAATATGACATCATCAAGAAGCATCCGGAAAACGCGGTGGCCATCATCCGCCATCTGCCCAGTCTGGACTATGTGATCCCGGCGGTGCTGAGCCACCACGAGCGGTGGGACGGCAAGGGGTATCCCCGGCGGATCGGCGGCGAGGATATCCCTCTCAATGCCCGCATCCTCTGTGTGGCGGATTGCTTTGATGCCATGACCGGCAAACGCTGCTATCAGGATTCCCGCACGGTGGAAAGCGCCCTGCAGGACCTGGAACTGAATGCGGGCAAGCAGTTTGACCCCACCCTGGCCCGGCTTTTTGTGGCCAAAATCCGGGATGGCACCATCCAGGTGCGCAGCGCAAAGCAGCGGGGAGAAAACCCGGCCGAAGAGGCAGGCAAAAAGCAGAACAAGGAAGAATAAGAAAGCGGCGGTCAGGCCCGATAGGGCCTGCCGCCGCTTTTGGCAAAAGGAAATAAGACAGAGAAATTTTAGACGGACACAATGGTCAGGGAAGCCCGGGCAGGCAAACATGCCGCCCAGTCGCCCTCCCGGCTGAGCCAGCCGTAGTTTTCGCAGAGATGGTCCGGGCAGGGGCTGTCCACAAAGGCAATGGCGCCGTCCTTTACTTCCAGATGGATGGTGTAATCGCCGGATTCCAGGTCGTACCGGGCGTCTTCCTGCAGGGAAATATCCAAGGTTTTGGCGCCGTCATCATATTGCAGCCGGGCGATCACCCCAGGGTTCGCTCCCCGGCGGGAAAACCAGAAGAGCAGCAGGGCGGCAGCCAGGACAGCCAGGGTAAAAAGCAGGTTGAGCTTGGAAGAGCGTTTCAAAAAGCAAACATCCTTTCCTGAAAATGGGGTACTTTTTTAGAATGGAGGCAGAAGGGGAGAATGTCAAGAGGGTATCGTTGTTAAAATCGTATAAATTCGGTTCGGACTTCCTTCAAAATAAAACGGGAATGTGTTATACTTCCTATATTGTGGATAAAAAGGAGGGGGAAAAATGGGGGCAGCGGAAAAGACCCGGCAGATGCTGGCCCAGGCGCTGAAAGAGCTGATGAAAACCAGCCCGCTGGAAAAAATTTCGGTGGGGGATATCACCCAGCAGGCAGGTGTCGGACGAAACACCTTCTATTATCATTTTAAGGACAAATACGATCTGGTCAATTGGATCTTTGAAACCGAAAGCGCCCAATTGCTGGATTCTTCCGCCCCGGCGGATAACTGGGGAGATTTCCTGGGCCAGCTGGACAGCTATATCCGGCAGAATTTCAGCTTTTATAAGAATGCGCTGGATTACAGCGGGCAGAACAGCCTGCAGGATTACATCTTCGATGTGCTGGAAAAGCGCTTGACCCAGAGGATCGGGCAGATGAACGAGGAAATGAACCTGCGGATGCGGCCGGATGAGATCGCTTTTACTGCCGGCTTTTTTGCCAGTGCCCTGCAGGGGCTTTTGGTCCGCAGCATCCGGCAGGGGCTGGAGCCGGAGTCTAGCCGGTATCTGGAATGTGTGCGGCGGATCTGCAGCGGGCATATGATCGAAAATTATCTGCGTATGCCTCCCCGGGGCAAGCAGAGCGGCAATACATAAAAATAAAGAGAGGGCTGGCGCCATGCGCCGGCCTTTCTTTTTGCGCCGGGCCCCTTTGCTTGGGCGGCGGAATTGTGTATTATATATAATAAGGTAAGAAAATCTTTCTGCCCAAACAATGGAAACGGGGAAAGGAGAAGGATAGCCATGGAAGCACTTGAAAATCTCACCTGCCGGGAATTTTGCAGCCGCCTGGCCAGCAGCGACCCCACGCCCGGGGGCGGGGGAGCCTCCGCTTTGGTGGGGGCACTGGGCGCCGCCCTGGGGGGGATGGTGGCCAGCCTGACCATGGGCAAGAAAAAGTACGCCGATGTGCAGGAGGATATGGAGCGGCTCAGCGCCGAAACCAAAGCCCTGAGCACCCGGCTTCTGGAACTGGCGCAGGAGGATGTCCGGGCCTTTACGCCCCTGGCTCAGGCCTACCGGATGCCCAAAAACACGCCGGAAGAGCAGGCCCGCAAGGCCGAAGTGATGGAGAAGGCCCTTTATGAGGCGAGTCTGCCTCCCCTGGAAATGATGCGGGCAGCCAGCCGGGCCCTGGATCTGTTGGCAGAATTGGCCGAAAAGGGTTCGGCCCTGGCGCTCAGTGATGTGGGGGTGGGCGCGGCCCTTTGCCGGGGCGCTCTACAGGGGGCCATCCTGAACTTGCAGATCAATGCGTCTTCCCTGGCCGACAGGGAAAAGGCGGAGAAGCTGAACCGGGAGGCCGGATGCCTTCTGCGGGAAGGAATCGAAAAAGCGGACCGCATCTATGCCCGTGTGGCGGAAAAGATAGGAGGATAAGAAATGCTTCTGGAAGGAAAGCGGGTGGCCCAGGCTCTGGATGAGGCCACCGCCCGCCAGTGCGGGGAATTGCATGAAAAGGGGATCAAACCCTGCCTGGCCATCCTGCGGATCGGCGAGCGGGCGGATGATCTGAGCTATGAGCGGGGCGCGCTCAAGCGCTGCCAGAAGGTGGGCATCGAGCCCCGGGTGTATGCCCTGCCCCAGGATACCGGGGAAAAGCAGCTCCTGGAACTGGTGGAGTCCCTCAACCGGGATGAAACCATCCACGGGGTGCTGATGCTGCGGCCCTTCCCCGCCCATATCCGGGACGAGGCCGTGCGGGCCGCCCTGGACCCGGCCAAGGACGTGGACGGCATCACCGACGGGTCGCTGGCGGGTGTCTTTGCCGGCACCGGGCGGGGATTTGCCCCCTGCACGGCGGAGGCCTGCATCCGAATTCTGGAACATTACCATATCGACCCGGCGGGCCGGCGGGCTGTCGTGGTGGGCCGCAGCCTGGTGGTGGGGCGGCCGGCGGCCATGCTGCTGCTCCATAAAAATGCCACCGTGACTCTCTGCCATGCCAAAACCCAAAATCTTCCCCAGGTCTGCCGTCAGGCGGAGATCCTGGTGGTGGCCGTCGGAAAGATGGGGGCAGTGGGGGCCGAGTGCGCCGCCCCCGGACAGATCGTGCTGGACGTGGGGATCCACATGGGCGAGGATGGAAAGCTGCGGGGTGATACCGACTTTGCCGCCATGGAACCGGTGGTGGAGGCGATCACGCCGGTGCCCGGCGGGGTGGGGGCCGTGACCACCTCGGTACTGGCCGAACATGTGGCCCGGGCTGCGGCGCGGCAATGCCAATGAGCGGGTCGGTGGCCTGCGCCGCCCGGCAAAAAGCGGACCTGAGAAGGGAGCTGCGGCAGCGGTGCCGGGAACTGCCGGAGGAATATTGCCGCAGTGCCGATAGGGCCATTGCCCGGTCTTTGTTTGAGGCCCCGGCTTTTGCGGGGGCGCGGCAGATTTTTTGTTTTGTGGGCAAGGCAGGGGAGATCGACACCCTGCCCCTGCTCCGGCGGATTCTGGAACAGGGCAGCAGCCTCTGTGTGCCCCTTTGCCTGGAGCCGGGCCGGATGGAAGCCCGGCTTTTGCGGGACCTGGAAGACCTGGTACCCGGCCGGTACGGGATCCTGGAGCCAAGGCCGGAGCGCTGTCCGCCTGTGGAGGCGTCCAGCCTGGATCTGGCCCTGGTGCCCTGCCTTTCCGCTACCCGGCAGGGACTGCGGCTGGGGCAGGGGGGCGGCTATTACGACCGGTATCTGGCCGGCGGCCATGTCCCTTCCATCCTGCTGTGCCGGGAAAAGATGCTCAGCCCGGAATTGCCCAAGGAGGATTGGGATCTGAGCTTTGACTGGCTGCTCACGGAGCAGGGCTTTTGGCACCAGGGGAGAAAGGAGGAAACATGCTGCGTACTGCGCTGAAAAGCGCCAGATGGCTGATTCCTTTTGCCCTGGCGGCTTTTTTGTTCCTGGGCCTGCAGGTCCTGGTCCTGTATGGGGTCATGATCGGCTATTGCCTTTGGGAGGGAGGAGGCCTGCTGGATTTCTTCCTGGATCCTCAGGCAGCAGCCCGGGCCGCTCTGTTCTATCAGGAATATCTGGGGGAGATTCTGCTGCTCAGTCAGCTGGTTTGTCTGGGCGCGGGTTTTTTGTGGTGGTACCTGGCGATAGGCCGGAAAGCAAAGCCCCTGGAAAAGGCCCGGAAAGGGGCCCTGTGGGGAGTCATCCCCGCCGGCCTGGGCCTCCAGCTGATAGCGGTGGGCCTGGTCTGGCTCCAAAGCCTTCTCTGGCCCGCCCGGGTGGAAAGCTACAACGAGATGATGCAGCAATCCGGCGTGGGGCAGCTGAACGGGCAGGCGATCCTGGCAACCGTGGTTCTGGCGCCTGTGGTGGAAGAGATTTTCTGCCGCGGGCTGATGCTGTATTTTGCCAGCCGCGCCCTGCGCCGGTTCTGGGCGGCCAATCTGCTCCAGGCGCTGGGCTTTGCCTTTTTGCATATGAACTGGGTGCAGGGGATCTACGCCTTCCTCTGCGGCCTGGTGCTGGGGGTCCTCTTTGGCCGCTACCGCAGGCTCAGCTATTGTATGCTGCTGCATGCGGCGGTAAACGGCTCCTCGATTTTTGCGGCCCTGGCTCAGGTGTTCCTGCCCTCGGGGGCGGGTACCATGGCAGCCTTCACCGGCCTGGGCCTTCTTTTGCTGCTGGAGGGCCTCAAGCGCCTGGACTGCCCCAGGCGCGCCCTGCCGGAGGCGGAACCGATCCGGCCGGACCGATGGGTCTGGAAAGACTGATTCCATCATTCGGAATGAATTGCCGCCATTCGGAAAGAAATGGAAAAATCTGTGCAAATCGACCAAATTTGTGAAAAAAGTTTTACGGGCACGGGAAAGAGCAAATGGCGGCACCGGCTGTAAAAAGCCGGGAAAAAATAGTATAATGAAACTAGGATTGGGAAGCTTTCCTGCGCATTTTTTGCGCAGCAGGAAGATTTTTGATCCCCCAAAGCAGGAGAATGCCGGCCGTGCCGCAGCGGTTGACGAACCGGTGGAATCTTGCTATAATCTTAACAGCTTGGCTCAATAAATGGAATGCATTCCACGATATGGAATTTCCTGGAGCGCTATAGGAATCGCGGTTCTGCGCCGGCAAAGGCCCGGGCCGCTTTTTTGCGGCAGGCCTGCAGGCAAAAGTTCCGTTTGAAAAGTCAGCTGACCATTGCGGGGCGTTGCCCCATCCATCAAAAGGAGGTGTTGGATCCCGTGTTTACAGCAGAAACCATGACTCTTGGCGAATCGTTGATCATCTCGATGCTGGGCGTTGCCACTGTGTTTACCTGCCTGATCGTGCTCAGCCTGGCCATCATGCTCTTTTCCCGCATTTTCTCCCTGGCGGAGGGCGGTAGCAAGAAGGCTCCGGCTCCCGCCGCAGCGCCCGCTGCCCCGGCTTTCGACGAGGAGAGCTATGCCGCGATCATTGCGGCGGTCAGTGAAGAGACCGGCCTGCCTCTGGATAAGTTCCAGATCACCAGCATCAAGGAGCTTTGAGGCCTAACTGTACGGAAAAGCGGTAGCTTTGCAGACAGCAAAGCACAGAAAAAACACCAAATTTATTGAGAAAAGAAAGGATCGATCCCCATGAAATACGTAATTACCCTGAACGGCAAACGTTATGAGGCCGAGGTTGCCCGCATCGATGATTTCACCCCCCTGACCCGTGCTAACGCCACTGCCGCCGCTGCCCCCGCTGCCCCCATCGTGGTGAGCGCCCCCGCTGCTCCCGCTCCCGCTCCTGTGGCTGCTCCGGCTCCTGCCGCTGCTCCTGCTCCGGCTCCCGCTCCGGCTCCCGCCCCTGCTGCCGCTCCCGCTGCTCCCGCCGCTGCCGGCGCCACCAGCGTGACCGCTCCCATGCCCGGCAACATCCTGGATGTGAGCTGCACCGTGGGCCAGGCTGTTACCGCTGGCCAGACCCTGATCGTTCTGGAAGCCATGAAGATGGAAAATGAGATCGTGGCTCCCGTGGCCGGCACCGTTGCCTCCGTCAACGTGAAGAAGGGCGACACCGTGGAGACTGACGCTGTTCTGGTCACTCTGAACTAAGGAGGACGGCAGAATGAATTTCTTTACTGTCATGGGGGAGCTGCTGGCCGAATCCGGCTTTGCGGCGATCACCTGGCAGCAGGCGCTTATGATCCTGGTCAGCTTTGTGCTTTTGTACCTGGCCATCGTGAAAAAGTTCGAGCCGCTTCTGCTGCTTCCCATTGCGTTTGGTATCTTCCTCACCAACCTGCCCCTCACCGGCATGATGGAGCAGACCATGGGCGCCGACGGGCTGCCCCATTTCACCCAGGGCGTGCTGGGCGTTGTGTATAACGCCTGCGTGGCCAGTGAGCTGTTCCCCTGCATCATGTTCCTGGCTGTGGGCGCCATGACCGACTTTGGTCCCCTGATCGCCAACCCCATCAGCCTGCTGCTGGGTGCCGCGGCTCAGTTCGGTATCTATGTGGCCTTTGTGCTGGCCAATGTGAGCGGCCTGTTCAGCCCCGCTGAGTCCGCCGCCATCGGCATCATCGGCGGTGCCGACGGCCCCACGGCCATTTACACTGCCACCAAACTCTGCCCGGAACTGGTACCTGCCATTGCGGTGGCAGCCTACAGCTACATGGCGCTGATCCCCATGATTCAGCCTCCCATCATGAAGCTGCTCACCACCGAGAAAGAGCGCAAGGTCAAGATGACCCAGCTGCGCAAGGTGGCCAAGGTGGAGAAGATCGTCTTCCCCGTCTTCGTGGTTCTGTTCTGCAGCCTGCTGCTGCCCTCCGTGGCTCCCCTGCTGGGCTGCCTGATGCTGGGCAACCTCTTCCGTGAGTCCGGCGTGGTGGATCGTCTGTCCGACGCTGCCCAGAACGCTCTGTGCAACATCTCCACCATCTGGCTTGGCCTGACAGTGGGCGCCACTGCCAAGGCCGCCAACTTCCTCACTCCCAAAACGCTGGGCATCATTGCTCTGGGTCTGGTAGCCTTTGCCTTCGCCACCGTGGGCGGCGTTCTGCTGGGCAAGCTGCTGTACCTGGTTACCGGCGGCAAGATCAATCCCCTCATCGGCTCGGCCGGCGTGTCTGCCGTGCCCATGGCCGCCCGTGTTTCTCAGAACGTGGGTAAAGAGTCGGATCCCACCAACTTCCTGCTGATGCATGCCATGGGCCCCAACGTGGCCGGCGTGATCGGCAGCGCAGTGGCTGCCGGCTTCTTCCTGATCATGTTCCCCCAGCTCTGATTTCTGGGGCAGCCTGAACAAAAAATTCAGCGTTTGCGCTGATAGGAGGTTTTATTGTGAACAAGGTTATGAGTCTGCATGACGCAGTCGAAAAGTATGTTCAGAGCGGCGACACCATCTCCTTTGGCGGCTTTACCACCAACCGGAAACCCTACGCTGCGGTGTATGAGATCCTGCGCCAGGGTCAGAAGGACTTTACCGTATGGGCCGGCCCTGCCGGCGGTGACTGGGATATGATGATCGGCGAAGGCCGCGTCAAGACCTACATCAACTGCTACACCGCCAACTCCGGCTATACCAACGTGTCCCGCCGGTTCCGCGCCGCCATCGAAAAGGGCGAGCTGACCTATGAGGACTACTCTCAGGACGTCCTGATGCTGCAGCTGCACGCTGCCAGCCTGGGCCTGCCTTTCCTGCCTGTGCGTCTGATGCAGGGCTCCGGCCTGATGAAGTACTGGGGAATCAGCGAAGAGCAGCGCAAGACCCTGGAAAAGGTGGACGATCTCAAGTGCGTGGAGATCGAAAACCCCTTCGCCCCCGGCGAGAAGGTCGTGGCTGTTCCCGTGCCCAAGCTGGACACTGCCATCATCCATGTGCAGAAGGCCTCTCCGGACGGCACCTGCATCATCGAGGGCGATGAGTTCCACGATGTGGATATCGCCGTGGCTGCCCGCAAGGTGATCGTCACCTGCGAGGAGCTGGTAAGCGATGAGTACATCCGCCGTGATCCCACCCTCACCCGCATCTTCGGCGAGTGCGTCAGCGCAGTGGTGCATGCTCCCTACGGTGCATGGCCCAGCCAGTGCTACAACTACTACGACAATGATTCCCATGCTCTGAAAGAGTACGATAAGGCTTCCAAGTATCAGGATGCCGAGGACGCCAAGGTTCAGCTGGCCAAGGCCGCTGCCAAGGCTGCCAAGGCCGCCGAGAAAGCCCCCGAGGATCCCAAGCTGGCTGAAGCTGCCGCCCGTGCCGCCAAGGCCGCCAAGGACGCCGAGGACGGCGTGGCCATCCCCGAGACCTTCAAGGATTTTCTGGACAAGTGGGTCTACAGCGTGAAGGATAACGACGAGCTGCTGGATAAGATCGGCGGTTCCCGTCTGATGCGCCTGAAGAATGAGCCCCATCTGGGCTATTCTACCAGACACTGAGAAGCAGGGAGGTTGCGAGAAATGGCTGATTATACTAAGTATACCAAACAGGAAATGCAGGCATATGCCATTGCGAAGAACATCAAGGAAAACCAGATCGTCATCGTCGGCACCGGCCTGCCCCTGATCGGCGCTTCCCTGGCCAAACGGGCCATCTGCCCTTCCTGCCATCCCATCGTGGAGAGCGGCCTGATGGACTGCTCCCCCGTGGAGGTTCCCCGCAGCGTGGGCGACAACCGCTTTATGGCGCACTGCGCCGTGCAGTGGCCCAACATCCGCTTCATCGGCTTTGAGGCCAACGAGTGGCTCCATGACGAGGATCGTCTGGTGGCTTTCATCGGCGGCGCTCAGATTGACCCCTACGGCAACGTGAACTCCACCTGTATTTACGGCAAGGGCGATTATGTTAAGCCCCAGACCCGCTTCACCGGTTCCGGCGGCGCCAACGGCATCGCCACCTACTGCAACACCATCATCATGATGCAGCACCAGAAGCGCCGCTTCATGGAGAAGATCGACTACATCACCAGCTGCGGCTGGATGGACGGCCCCGGAGGCCGTGAGCGCGCCGGCCTGCCCGGCAACCGCGGCCCCCAGATGGTGGTTACCGATCTGGGCATCATGAAGTTCGATGAAGAGACCAAGCGGATGTACCTGGCCTACTACTATCCGTTCTCCAGCCCCGAGATGGTGCAGGAGAACACCGGCTTCGAGGTGGATGTTTCCCGTGCTCAGCTGATGGAGGGCCCCGGCCCCGACATCATCCGGCTGATCCGTGAGGAGATCGACCCCGGCCAGGCCTTCATCAAGGTACCCAAGGAGTAATTTGCTTTCTCCCTGGGGATGAATACTTACAGAAATAAAAAGGAGTAACCATCATGGGTGATTATTCGATGCCCAGCTATTTTCAGAACATGGGCGTTGTGGGCAAGGCCGTCAAGGCGGATGCTGCCAATGCCGCAGAACTGAAAAAAGTTGAGGAAGAAATCCACGCTCTGGCTGCCGCCGCTCTGGCTGCCGGCAAATCCGACGAGGATATGAACGCCAAGGGCCAGATGACCGCTGTTCAGCGTGTGCAGCAGCTGGTAGATCCCGGCACCTGGTGCCCCCTGAACACCATCTACAACCCTCAGGACAACAAGAACGGCTCCACCAGCATCGTCAAGGGCCTGGGCCGCATCAACGGCAAGTGGGCCGTGATCATTGCTTCCGATAACAAGAAGCATGCCGGCACCTGGGTTCCCGGCCAAGCCGACGACCTGCTGCGGGGCAGCGATACTGCCAAGCGGCTGCGCATCCCCCTGGTGTATGTGCTGAACTGCGCCGGCGTTGAGCTGGACGAGCAGGAGAAGGTGTACCCCAACCGTCGCGGCGGCGGCACCCCCTTCTACCGCAACAGCGAGCTGAACCAGATGGGCGTGCCCGTCATCGTAGGCATCTACGGCACCAACCCCGCCGGCGGCGGCTACCACTCCATCAGCCCCACCATCCTGATCGCCCATCAGAAGGCCAACATGGCCGTGGGCGGCGCCGGCATCGTGGGCGGCATGAACCCCAAGGGCTATGTGGACCAGGAGGGCGCCGAGGCTCTGATCAAGGGCAGCGAGGGCGTCCGTACCGATCCTCCGGGCCGTGTGGCCATCCATTACAACGAGACCGGCTTCTTCCGTGAGGTGTACGCCGAGGAGATGGGCGTGCTGGCCGGCATCAAGAAGTATATGGATATGCTGCCCGCCTATGACCTGGACTTCTTCCGGGTAGACGATCCCAAGGCTCCCGCTCAGGATCCCAACGAGCTGTATGACCTGGTGCCCATGAACAAGAAGCGCCCCTACGACATGTACAGTGTCATCGGCCGCCTGTTCGACGGCAGCGAGTTCATGGAGTTCCGCAAGGGCTACGGCCCCGAGATGATCACCGGTCTGGCCAAGGTTGACGGCCTGCTGGTGGGCGTTGTGGCCAACGTGCAGGGCTTCTTCATGAACTACCCCGAGTACAAGGGCGAGAACGGCAAGGGCTCCATCGGCGCCGGCGGCAAGCTGTACCGTCAGGGCCTGATCAAGATGAACGAGTTCGTCACCCTCTGCGCCCGTGACCGGATCCCCATGATCTGGATCCAGGATACCACCGGTATCGACGTAGGCGACGACGCCGAGAAGGCCGAGCTGCTGGGTCTGGGCCAGAGCCTGATCTACTCCATCCAGAGCTCCAAGCTGCCCATGATCGAGATCACCCTGCGCCGCGGCACTGCTGCCGCCCACTATGTGCTGGGTGGCCCTCAGGGCAACGACAACAACGCCTTCAGCCTGGGCACCGCCGCCACCGAGATCAACGTTATGAACGGCGAGACCGCCGCGGCCGCTATGTACACCGGCCGTCTGGTGAAGGATCAGAAGGCCGGCAAGCCTCTGGATGAGACCATCAAGAAGATGAATGCTCTGATCGAGGATTACAACGAGAAGTCCAAGCCCGCCTTCTGCGCCAAGCAGGGCTTCGTGGACGAAGTGGTGGATATGCCCATGCTGCGCAACTACATCGTTGCCTTTGCTGAGGCTGTGTACCAGAACCCGGAGAGCATCTGCCCCTTCCATCAGATGCTGATCCCCCGGATGATCCGCGACTACGACAACGGCCACAAATAATCGAGTTCCGGCCCCGCCGGAAGACAGCGTAAAAGCAATGTGATAAGGCTTTTGGCGCGGCGGCAGGCCCGCCGCGCCAAAAAGTCTGTTTGGGCCCCGGCCCGAACCCCGTCCTTTGGGGCGGGAGATCCTGATAAAAAGTGGAGAAACAACCAATATGGCAATTTATACTCTGGGCATCGACGTGGGTTCCACCGCGTCCAAATGCGTGATCCTCAAGGACGGCAAGGAGATCGTGGCCAAAAGCCTCATCGACGTGGGCGCCGGCACCAGCGGCCCCGACCGGGCCATCAATCAGGTGCTGGAAAACGCCGGCCTGAAAAGAGAGGATATGGCCTATATCCTGGCCACCGGCTACGGCCGCAATTCGCTGGAAGGCTTTGCCGACAAGCAGATGAGCGAGCTGAGCTGCCATGCCCGCGGCGCGTATTTCCTCTTCCCCGAGGTGCACACCGTCATTGATATCGGCGGGCAGGACGTAAAGGTCATGCACATCGAGAACGGCGCTATGGTCAACTTCCAGATGAACGACAAGTGTGCCGCCGGCACCGGCCGTTTCCTGGACGTGATGGCCCGGGTGCTGGAAGTGAAGGTAGGCGATCTGGGCCGGCTGGGCGCTCTGTCCACCAAGAAGGTCGCCATCAGCTCCACCTGCACCGTGTTTGCCGAGAGCGAGGTCATCAGCCAGTTGGCTCAGGCCACCGACAAATGTGACATCATCAACGGCATCCACCACTCGGTGGCCGCCCGTGTTGTGGGCCTGGCCCATCGGGTGGGCGTGCAGGAGATGGTGGTCATGACCGGCGGTGTGGCCCAGAATGCCGGCGTGGTGCAGGCCCTGCAGGAGCAGCTGGGCCATGAAGTGCACACCTCGCCCCTCACCCAGTATGTGGGCGCGCTGGGCGCGGCCCTCTTTGCCTATCAGAAGGCTTCCCGGTAAATCCGGCAGGCCCGAATCATCGTTTCCAGGCGCGCGGCCCATGACCGCACGTTTCATCACTCATCAAATTATGGAGGAATGAGATATCATGGCTGAAATGGAAAAAACCGCAGCCCCCGCTCAGGAAGCCCCTGCGGCCCCTGTGAAAAAAGCACCCAAGCCGGTAAGCCCCGGCACCGCGGCCCTGCGCAAGGTGGTGTCCGATGTGTACGCCGCTGCCTGGGAGGCCAAGAAGGCCGGCCGTCCTGTGGGCTGGTCCTCTTCCAAGTTCCCCTGCGAGATCGCCGAGGCTCTTGACCTGGCGGTGGTATATCCCGAGAACCAGGCTGCCGGTATCGGCGCCCAGCATGACGGCGAGCGGATGTGCCAGGCCGCCGAGGATATGGGCTATGACGCCGATATCTGCGGTTACGCCCGCATCAGCCTGGCCTATTCGGCCGGCGTGGAGACCACCAACGAGTCTCGCCGTATGCCTCAGCCCGACTTCGTGCTCTGCTGCAACAACATCTGCAACTGCATGACCAAGTGGTATGAGAATATCGCCCGTATGCACAATATCCCCCTGATCATGATCGACGTGCCCTACAACAATGAGGTCACCGTCAGCGATTCTCAGGTGGCTTACATCCGCGGCCAGTTTGACGACGCCATCAAGCAGCTGGAAGTGATTGCTGGCAAGAAGATGGATCCCGCCCGCTTTGAGCATGCCTGCGAGTGCGCCAACCGCACCGCCAAGGCCTGGCTGAAGGTTTGCGACTACCTGCAGTACAAGCCCGCCCCCATGAGCGGCTTTGACCTGTTCAACCACATGGCCGATGTGGTAACCGCCCGCGGCAAGGTGGAGACTGCCGAGGCTTTCGAGCTGCTGGCCAGTGAGCTGGAAGAGCATGTGAAGAACGGCACCACCACCACTCCCTTCCCCGAGCAGTACCGCATCATGTTCGAGGGCATTCCCTGCTGGCCCAACCTGAAGGCCCTGTTCAAGCCCCTGAAGGCCAACGGCGTCAACGTGACCGCCGTGGTGTACGCCCCCGCTTTCGGCTTCGTGTACGACGATCTGGACAGCATGGCCCGCGCTTACTGCAAGGCTCCCAACTCTGTCTGCATCGAGCAGGGCGTTGACTGGCGTGAGGGCATCTGCCGCGACAACAAGGTGGACGGCGTGCTGGTCCACTATAACCGCAGCTGCAAGCCCTGGTCCGGTTACATGGCCGAGATGCAGCGCCGCTTCACCGAGGACCTGGGCATCCCCTGCGCAGGCTTCGACGGCGACCAGGCTGACCCCCGCAACTTCAACGAGGCTCAGTATCTCACCCGCGTTCAGGGCCTGGTGGAAGCCATGGAGCAGAACGCCAAGAACAAGGCTGCCAAGGAGGGCTGAACAATGAGCATCGAAAGCATCGTAAAAGAGTTCCAGGCGGTTGCGGCTTCCCCCGCCCGTCAGCTGGACAACTATAAGGCCGCCGGCAAGAAAGTGATCGGCGTGCTGCCCTACTACGCTCCCGAAGAGCTGGTGTACGCTGCCGGCATGGTCCCCATGGGGATCTGGGGCTCCAACACCAAGACCATCAGCAAGGCCAAGGAATACTGCGCCACCTTCTACTGCACCATTGCCCAGCTGGCGCTGGAAATGCTGCTGGATGGCACCATGGATAAGCTGGACGGTGTGATCACCCCCACCATCTGCGATACTCTGCGCCCCATGAGCCAGAACATCCGGGTGTCCATGAAGAAGCTGAACAAGATGCCCACCATCTTCCTGGCTCATCCCCAGAACCGTAAGCCCGCTTACGGCCTGAAGTTCTGCATTGACCAGTACACCAACGTGAAGACTGCCCTGGAAGAGATCAGCGGCGCGCCCATCACCGACGAGGCCCTCAAGGAGGCCATCAAGGTGTACAACGCCAGCCGTGCTGCCCGCCGCGAGTTCGTCAAGCTGGCCGGCGAGCACTGCGATGTGATCACCCCCACCCTGCGCAGCGCCGTGCTGAAGGCTGCCTGGTTCATGCTGAAGGACGAGTACACCGCCAAGCTGAACGAGCTGAATGCCGAGCTGAAGGCTCTGCCCGTCTGCGACTGGAAGGGCACCAAGGTGGTTACCAGCGGCATCATCTGCGATAACCCCACCCTGCTCAAGATCTTTGAGGACAACCACATCGCCATCGCTGCCGATGACGTGGCCCATGAGAGCCGTTCCTTCCGGGTGGATGTGCCCGAGAACGACGATCCCATGATGGCGCTGGCTCTGCAGTTTGCTGCTCAGGACTACGACGTTCTGCTGTACGACGAGCATTCCAGCTCCAACCGCCGCGGCGAGTATGTGGCCAACCTGGTCAAGGAAAGCGGCGCCCAGGGTCTGGTCCTGTTCATGCAGCAGTTCTGCGATCCCGAGGAGATGGAGTACCCCTACCTGAAGAAGGCTCTGGATGCTGCCGGCGTGCCCCACATCAAGCTGGGCGTCGACCAGCAGATGCGGGACTTCGGTCAGGCCAGCACCGCTATCCAGGCCTTTGCCGACGTGCTGGAGATGGCCAAGTAATTTGCTTGGACGCTTCGTTCCATACTTGATTCAGAAATAAAAAACACCCGCTCTGTTCCTTTAGGAACAGAGCGGGTGTTTTTGTGTTCAGAAGAGGGACTCAAAGGGCTGCGGAAGCATACCCCAGACAGGTGCTCAGTTCGGCCGCGCTCTGCTTGACCATCTGCTTGAGCAGATCCTGGGTCTGGGCGTTGGCCCTGGCTGCCGGCAGCACGATGCCCAGAGAGGAGCGCACCCGCCCCTGAGCGTCAAAGACCGGGGCTCCGATGCCCACCGCGTCCTGGATGTAGTCGCTGCAGGTGAGGGCCACCCCGTTCTGCCGGATCTCCTTCAGTTCCGCCAGCAGGGCAGAGGAATCGGTGATGGGATGGCTGCAGAAGGTATCCTGGCAGTGGCGCAGGTAATTCTGGAGGAAAGCGCCGTCCTGGTAGGCCAGCAGTGCCTTGCGGATGGCGCCGCAGTGCAGTTCCACCTCATGGCCCAGTTTTTCCACGATCTTCAGGTTTCGGGGGCCGTCCTCATGGCTCAGCACAATGCCCCGGTAGCCGGAGAGGATGATAAGGAAGGAATCCTCTCGGGTCTGGCCGGAAAGCCGCTGCAGGACCGGGGTGGCGATGCTTTTTAAGTCCAGATTATGGGTGGCGGCCGCCCCCAGGCTGATCAGGGCGGGGCCCAGGCTGTAAAGATGGGCCCGCTCATCCCGGACCACATAGTTCTTTTCACACAGGGTCTGCAGGATCCGATGGGTGGTACTGGGGGGCAGGTTCACTGCCTCGCTGAGCTGGGCCAGAGAAAAGCTTTTCTGCGGATGCTTCATCACCTCCAGCAGCTCAAGGGTGCGGGTGACGCTTTGCACCATGAAAAGGCCTCCTTTCGTCGGGGGGATGTGGGGGTCAGATCTTGAGTTTGGTCCAGCTTCCGCTCTTGAAGCGCAGGCCGCTGAAAATCAGCCGGCAGGCCTGGTCCGAAAAGATGCCCAGCCAGAGGCCGATCAGGCCCCAGCCCATCTGGTAGCAGAAGAAGTAGCCGGTGATGGTGCGCACCAGGGTGACGCTGATGGTGGAAGCGCAGGTGGTATAGATCACGTCGCCGGCGCCCCGCAGGCTTCCCATAAAGATGACGCCGGAGATCTGGGCCATGACCGTAAAGCTGAGCACCCGCAGGATCTGTACGCCGTATTCGATGATATGGGCCTCTTCAAAGAACAGGCCATACAGGGCCCGACCGCCCAGGAAATAGATGGCAAAGATACACAGGCTGATGCACAGGCCGATGCGCTGGCAGGCAAAACCGTATTCCATGGCCTGCTGGGGTTTCTTTTCGCCCAGGCTGCGGCCGATCAGGGCCACGGCTGCGGCCTGCATGCCGTCGCCGAAGGAAAAGGAAAGGCTCAGCAGGTTCATGCCCACGTTGTGGGCCGCAAAGGCGTCGGTGCCCAGTTTGGCGGCCATCAGGGCAGTGGTCATAAAGCCCACCCGCATGAGAAGCTGCTCCAGCAGCACGCTGCTGCCCAGTTTGGCCAGACCCTTGAGGGATTCCATCCGGGGCCGGACCTTTTCCCGCAGCAGATAGGGCAGGCTCACAAAGCTGTCCTTCCGGAACAGGGAGGAGAGACTCATAAAGAAGGCCACAATGGTGCCCAGCACGGTGGCCATGGCAGCACCCTGGATGCCCAGGGCAGGGAAGCCGAAATGACCGTTGATGAGGAAATAGTTGCCCACAATGTTCACCAGGTTGCCGGAGACATTGGTGTACATGGCAATGCGGGTATTGCCGCTGCCCCGCTGGGCCGCATTGATGGCCAGGAACATGACGTTGAAGATCATGCCTCCGCTGATAATGCGGAAATACAGGGTAGAGGAGGCGAGGGTATCCTCATTGGCGCCCGCCCAGCCCATAATGGTTTCGGCACCGGCCACACAGAGGGCGCTGATCAGGATCCCCACCACCAGGGTGATGATGAAGGCGGTGAGCAGGACCCGGTTGGCGCCCCGCTGGTCCTGCTGGCCCCGCCGCCGGGCCACCAGGGCGCTGATAGCCACATTCAGGGCCAGAAAGAAGCAGAGACTGATAAACTTGGGCTGGGTGGTGAGGCCCACGGCCGCCACCGAAGAACTGCCCAGGCTGCTCACCATCAGGGAGTCTACCAGGCCTGCAAAAGAAACAAAGAAGCTTTCCACCACGGCGGGCCAGGCCATATGGAAGGCAAAGCGATAAGCCCGGGCCCTGGCGGGATCTGGCTTTTTCAGGGTAAACATGATTTTTCCTCAGATCCTTTTTTCATCAGGCATCCGTTATAATTCCCGGATGTCTGTCTTTTCCTATTATAACATCCCGAATAAGTCTCGGCAAACCTAAAGTGCCCGCTCAACCTGGCCGCAGTCAGGAAGAGCGGGCACTTTTTCGGTGATACGAGATTTATTTCTGGTTCAGGGTTTTGGTGAAGCTGTCTTTCAGGGTAACGATCCGGTTATAAACGCCGGGATGCTTGGAGTCGGGGGTGAAATACCCCATCCGCACAAACTGAAACTTGTCGCCGGGCTTGGCCTCGGCCAGGCTCTCCTCCAGCTTGACGCCGGTCAGCACCTTCACGCTGTCCGGGTTCAGGTAGTCCTTGTAATCGCTGCCTTCCGGGATGGCGTTCATGTTGGTCTCGGTAAAGAGCTTGTCGTACAGGCGAACCTCGGTATCCAGGGAATGGGCGCAGCTCAGCCAGTGGATGGTGCCCCGCACCTTGCGGCCGTCGGCGGGATTGCCGTTGCCGGTCTCCAGGTCGGCCTCGCAGTGGATGGCGGTAATCCGGCCGTCGGCGTCCTTATCCACGCCCACGCATTTCACCAGATAAGCGCCCATCAGCCGCACCTCGCTGCCCAGGCTCAGCCGCTTGAACTTGGGAGGCGGCACCTCGAAGAAATCGCTGCGGTCGATCCACAGTTCCTTGCCAAAGACCACCGGCCGGGTGGAATCATCACCGGCCTCCCGGTTGGGGTTGTTGGGCAGCTGGAATACCTCTTCCTTGCCCTCGGGGTAGTTGTCCACAATCAGCTTGACAGGATCCAGCACAGCCACCCGGCGCTGGGCGCTCAGTTCCAGTTCGCTGCGGATGCAGGCTTCCAGCTGGCGCATATCCACCAGGTTGTCGCTCTTGGCAACGCCGGCCTGGCGCACGAATTCAAAGATGCTGGTGGGGGTGTAGCCCCGGCGGCGCAGGCCGCAGAGGGTGGGCATACGGGGGTCATCCCAGCCGTCCACAATGCCTGTCTCCACCAGTTCCCGCAGGTACCGCTTGCTCATCACCGTGTTGCTCACATTCAGCCGGGCAAATTCCCTCTGCTTGGGGAACTCGCCGCCCACAGTGTTGTTGATGACCCACTCGTACAGAGGCCGATGGTTCTCAAACTCCAGGCTGCACATGCTGTGGGTGATGCCCTCAATGGCATCCTGGATGGGATGCGCATAATCATAGAGGGGATAGATGCACCATTTGTCCCCCTGACGATGGTGGGAAACATGCTTGATGCGGTAGATGGCCGGGTCCCGCATGTTCATGTTGGGGCTGGCCATATCGATCTTGGCCCGCAGGGTGCGGCTGCCGTCGGGGAATTCGCCCGCCCGCATCCGGCGGAAAAGATCCAGGTTTTCCTCGGGGGTGCGGTCCCGGTAGGGGCTGGGAGTGCCGGGCTTGCCCGCGTCGTCGCCCCGGCCGGCCTGCATCTCCTCCCGGCTCAGGTCGCACACATAGGCTTTGCCTTCCCGGATCAGCTTCTCGGCATATTCATAGCAGACCTCAAAGTAGTCGCTGCCGTAAAAGATACCCCCGTTGGGGACGGCGCCCAGCCAGGTCAGGTCCTCATAAATGCTGTTGACGTATTCCATGTCCTCCCGGGCGGGGTTGGTATCGTCATAGCGCAGGTTGAACTTGCCGCCGTAGGCGTTGGCAATGCTCCAGTTAATCCAGATGGCCTTGGCGCTGCCGATGTGCAGGTAGCCGTTGGGCTCCGGCGGGAAGCGGGTGTGGATTTCCTTTACCTTGCCGGCCGCAAGATCGGCGTCGATAATCTCCGTGAGAAAATTGCTGGGCTTTTCTGCCATGATCTTTCCCTCCTGAAATCGCCCCCAAAGCGGGGCGGATGGTGTTGAAAAAACACACGGGCCAAAACGGCGCACCCCTTGGTACGGCAGCAGGGCGGCGGCGCCGTGTGAATATTTTCTATTTTACAATAGAAGAAGGGGTTTTTCAACGCATATACAAAAGCTTGGGCCGAAAAAAGAAAAAGAATGCCATTTATATAGCAAACAGCGGGCCAAAATAGAAGGTGCCGTAAAGGGCCTTTACACAATGAAAACAACAGGAAAAAAGGCCGGCCAAAGGCGGCAAAAAGATGCCGGCAGGACGAAAACGGCAAAATGACCAAAAAAAGGCCGTAAAAAAGCAAATTATTTCCGCTTTCCGGGGCGTTTGTTCAAATCCTGGTCATAATTATCCAGTACAATAGGCATAATCGCTACATAGCATGCCTTAACATGTCCTTAACGAAAAACCTGAAGAGTTAATGGAATTTTAACGAGACTTCTCGGGCAGAATTCCCCAAAACCGGGGAAGAGGGCGCACCGCTTCGGGGCAAACTGACAAAAAAGCCGCCGCTCGCTTGCGAAGATGTAAAAATGGCGTTAAAATGGCAGGCGGTTCAGCGCGCCGCAGAGGCAAGGCCCCGGCGCGCCCTGTGAAACGGGAAGGATGCCGGCAGGGCCGGCATCGGGGAAGAAAGGGAGGTCAGCCGCTTTGTGGAAAGCAGGCCTGGACATTGGGTCCACCACCATTAAATGTGTTGTCCTGGATGAACAGGATCAGATCGCATATCAGATTTACGAGCGTCACTACAGCCATATCCTGGAAAAGACCCAGGAGCTGCTGCGCCGGCTGGCGGCGGAGTTTTCCAAAGGTGAAAAGGTCCAGCTGGCCATCTCCGGTTCGGCGGGCATGGGCCTGGCCCAGAGCTGCGGCGTTCCCTTTGTGCAGGAAGTGTTCGCCACCCGTGTGGCCGTGAAAAAGCTGGCCCCCGAGACCGATTGCGTCATCGAGCTGGGCGGCGAGGATGCCAAGATCCTCTTCCTCACCGGCGGCACCGAGGTGCGGATGAACGGCAGCTGTGCCGGCGGCACCGGTGCCTTTATCGACCAGATGGCCACCCTGCTTAAGATGAGCGCCGAGGAAATGAACCTGGCCGCCCGCAAGGCCCGGCGCACCTATACCATTGCCAGCCGCTGCGGCGTGTTTGCTAAGAGTGATGTGCAGCCTCTGCTGAACCAGGGCGCCCGCACCGGCGACGTGGCCGCCAGCATTTATAAAGCGGTGGTGAACCAGACCATCGCCGGCCTGGCCCAGGGCCGTACCATCAAGGGCAATGTGCTGTATCTGGGCGGCCCGCTCACCTTCTCGGATGTGCTGCGCCAGAGTTTTGACGATTCCCTGGGCGTTACCGGCGTCTGCCCGGAAAACAGCCTGTATTATGTGGCGCTGGGCGCGGCCTTCTATTCGGATAAGGCCTTTGACCCCAGCCGGGTGGCCGAAAGCCTGAATCAGTACAGCGCCGGCAGCACCTATGCCAGCGAACCCCCGCTTTTTGCCAGCCGGGAAGAGTATGAGGAATTCCACGCCCGCCACCAGAAGGCCAGCGTGCCCTGCGAGCCCTTCGGCCAGGATTGCGGGCCGGTACATATCGGCATCGATTCCGGTTCCACCACCGTCAAGCTGGTGGTCATTGACCAGAATGCCCACATCCTGTATACCAACTATCAGTCCAACCTGGGCAACCCCCTGCCCCTGATCCGGGAGCAGCTGCTGAATATCTATAAGACCCATCCCGGGCTGCAGGTGGCCAGCGTGACCACCACTGGCTACGGGGAAGAGCTGGTGAAAAACGCCTTCCATGCCGACCACGGCCTGGTGGAGACGGTGGCCCATTTCACCGCCGCCAAGTACTTCCTGCCTGAGGTGGACTTTATCATCGACATCGGCGGCCAGGATATGAAGTGCTTCAAGATCGAGGACGGCGCCATCAGCGACATCTTCCTCAACGAAGCCTGCTCCTCCGGCTGCGGCAGCTTTTTGCAGACCTTCGCCCAGGCGCTGGGCTATGATGTGAAGGAGTTTGCGGCCCTGGGCCTCTTTGCCAAGCGCCCGGTGGACCTGGGCAGCCGCTGCACCGTCTTTATGAACTCCAGCGTCAAGCAGGCCCAGAAGGACGGCGCCACGGTGGACAACATCTCGGCGGGCCTTTCCATCAGTGTGGTCAAGAACGCGCTGTACAAGGTGATCCGGGCTTCCAGCCCCGAGGAGCTGGGCCGGAACATCGTGGTGCAGGGCGGCACCTTCTACAACGAGGTGGTGCTGCGGGCCTTTGAAAAGGAGATGGGGGTCAATGTGATCCGGCCCGACATTGCGGGCCTGATGGGCGCCTACGGGGCGGCCCTCCACGGGCGGAGCCTCTCCGAGCCGGGCGCAAAGAGCACCCTGATTACCCAGGAAGAGCTGGAAAACTTCAGCCAGCAGGTGCGCAGCGTCAAATGCGGCGGCTGCACCAACCACTGTCAGCTCACGGTGAACACCTTCTCGGATGGGCAGAAATACATTTCCGGCAACCGGTGCGATAAGCCCGTCACCGGCAAGAGCGCCGACAATGACCTGAACCTGTACGAATACAAGCGCCAGCTGCTGGCCCGCTACAAGCCCCAGTCCGGCTTCCGTGGGAATATCGGCATCCCCCTGTGCCTGAACATGTACGAGCTGCTGCCCTTCTGGCACACCTTCTTTACCCGCCTGGGCTTCTCGGTGCATACCAGCCCCATGTCCAGCCGGGGTCTCTACCTGGCCGGGCAGGCCACCATCCCCAGCGATACCGCCTGCTTCCCGGCCAAGCTGGCCCACGGCCATATCAAGGCCCTGAGCCAGATGAAGCTGGATGCCATCTTCTACCCCTGCATGACCTATAACCTGGATGAGCATCTGGGCGACAACCATTACAACTGCCCGGTGGTGGCCTACTACCCCGAGGTGATCGCCGGCAACTGCCCGGAGATCGAGCATATCCCCCTGATCTATGATTATGTGGGCATCCACCGCCCGGCGGACTTTGTGACCAAGATGACCGCCATCCTGAAAAAATACTTCAAAGGCATCGGGTGGAGCGAGGTCAAGACCGCCGCCGACGCGGCCTACAAGGAATACGCCTCCCACATGGCCGACCTGCGGCGGAAGGGCAGCGAGATCATCGCCCAGGCCCGCAAGGAGGGCAAGCGGATCATCGTGCTGGCCGGCCGTCCCTATCATGTGGACCCGGAAGTAAACCACGGCATTGATTCCCTCATCTGCCGCTGTGGGGCAGCGGTGGTCAGCGAGGACAGCGTGAGCTGGCTGGAACAGAAGTTTGACACCTCGGTGCTGAACCAGTGGACCTACCACTCCCGCCTGTACGCGGCCGCCAAGTACTGCACCGAACAGCCGGATATGGACCTGGTCCAGCTGGTAAGCTTCGGCTGCGGGCTGGACGCCATCACCACCGACGAGACCCGGGAGATCCTGCACCGGGGCGGCAAGCTTTACACCCAGCTGAAAATTGACGAGATCACCAACCTGGGCGCGGTGAACATCCGGCTTCGCAGCCTGTTCGCTGCCCTGGAAGAGAAGAAACGGCAGAACAAGGGCCGGCCCCGGCTCACCGTTATCCGGAACGATCACAGCGAGACAAAAAAGGAGAGGTAAGGACATGGAGACCCGCGACGTAAAGGCATATCCCAAGTTTACCAAGGCCATGAAGGCGACCCATACCATTCTGATCCCCAACATGGCGGTGCTGCATTTCCGCCTGATCAAGGCCGCGCTGGAAAAGGCCGGTTACCGGGTGGAGATCCTGGGCAACTGCGGCAGTCAGGTGGCGCAGCTGGGCCTGAAGTATGTACATAACGATACCTGCTATCCCGCCCTGCTGGTCATCGGCCAGTTCCTGGACGCCCTGAACAGCGGCAAGTATGACCTGGATCATACCGCCCTGCTCATCTCCCAGACCGGCGGCGGCTGCCGTGCTTCCAACTATATCCATCTGCTGCGCAAGGCCCTGGTCAAGGCGGGCTATCCCCAGATCCCCGTGGCTTCCCTGAACTTTTCCGGCCTGGAAAAGGACAGCGGCTTCCAGCTGAGCCTGCCCCTGCTGTGCCAGGTGGTGGCCTGTATCTTCTACGGCGACCTGCTCATGGCCCTGCAGAACCAGACCCGGCCTTATGAGGACAAGAAGGGGGATACCGAGGCTCTCACCGAGCACTGGATCCGCACCATTTCCGGCTGGATCATGCAGAACAAGGGCTATTCCGCCCATGAGATGAAGCACGCTTTCAAGCGGATCGTGGCCCAGTACGCGGCCATCCCGGTCACCCGTGTGCCCAAGGTGAAGGTGGGTATTGTGGGCGAGATCTATGTGAAATACTCCCCCCTGGGCAACAACGGCCTGGAGGAGTTCCTGGCCAGCGAGGACTGCGAGGTCAACCTGCCCGGCCTGATGGGCTTTGTCCAGTACTGCATCTTCAATATGGGCCAGACCATCCGCCTGTACGGCGGTGCCCATGCCGAGATCCTGGGCTCGGAGGCCCTGCTCAGCTGGCTGGACAGCATTGAAAAGGAGCTGTGCGCCGCCATGAAGGCGGGCGGGTACCATGCCCCGGCCCGCTTCAAGGAGCTGGAAAAGCTGCCCAAGGGTATTATTGGCCTGGGCGCCAAGATGGGCGAGGGCTGGCTGCTCACCGCCGAGATGATCGAACTGGTGCAGAGCGGCTATGAGAATATCGTCTGTGCCCAGCCATTCGGCTGCCTGCCCAACCATATTGTGGGCAAGGGCATGATCAACAAGATCCGGGCCCTGTACCCCACGGCCAACATCACCCCCATCGACTATGACCCCAGCGCTACCCGGGTCAACCAGGAAAACCGCATCAAGCTGATGCTGGCAGTGGCAAAGGAGCGGCTGAACGACCGCGCCAAGGCCAAGGAGCCCCTGCTTCGGCTCACTGCCGAGGATCTGGGCGGCGGCATGCCCATGCTGAACCACACCGCTGCGGGCCTGTAAGCAAAAAATCCGGCGGCCGGGGGTTCGGTTTTATCCAAAATCCTGAAATTCTGAAAAAGCAGCCCGAAAGACTTTTCGGCGCTGCTTTTTCCGTGTAATATAGAGCTGTGTGAAATGGAAAGACAGAACAGCGCCCTTGCCGGTATGGCGGCAGGGCAGAGGGGGAAGAGTGATGAAGATACGCGCACTGGCTCTGGATCTGGATGGTACCCTGACCAACAGCCAAAAGGAAGTGACGCCGGCCACCCGGGCGGTGCTGGATGCTGCCCGGCAAAAGGGCGTGAAGATCATCCTGGCCAGCGGCCGGCCGGCGGTGGGCGTGATGCCGGTGGCCCGGGAGCTGGAACTGGAGAAAAAAGGCGGGTATATCCTGGCTTATAACGGCGGGCAGATCCTGGACTGCGCCACCGGCGAGACTCTGCATCAGAGCCGGCTGGCGCCGGACAGCATTCCCCGCATCTGCGAATTTGCCCGGCGGCGGGGGTTGGCCTTCCTCACCTATGACAGGGAAGGGGTCATCACCGAAAATGCCGGGGATGAGTATATCCAGAAAGAGGCTTGGATCAACCGGCTGCCGGTGCGCCAGGTGGAAGATCTGCCGGCTGAGGTGGATTTCCCGGTCACCAAGATGCTGGTGGTGGGCCCGCCCCAGCAGACCGAGAACGCCGAGCGGGCCATGCGGGCCCAGTTCAAGGGCGAGTTCGACTGCTTCCGCAGTGAGCCCTATTTCCTGGAAGTGGTGCCCATGGGGGTGGAAAAGGCCGCTTCGCTGGAGATCCTGCTGAAAAAGCTGGGCATCGACCGGGAAGAGCTGATGGCCTGCGGGGACGGCTTCAATGACCTGCCCATGCTGCGGTATGCCGGGCTGGGGGTGGCCATGGCCAACGCCCAGAGTGCCGTCAAGCAGGCCGCCGACCGGGTGACCCTTTCCAACGATGAGGACGGGGTGGCCGCCGCGGTAAAACAGTATATCCTGAGTGAGACCTGAGCAGGCTGTTCCTGCCGGGGCAAAGCGGGGCGATAAGCGCCCCGGGAAAACAGACCAGCCGACGGGGCCCGGGGGCCGGCGCCGGCAGTAAGAGGAGAAACATGTCGCTGATTGTTTTTGATTTGGAGTGGAATATCGGCTACCAGCCCAAGACCTTCCTGTACCATGGCGCCGAGCAGACCCTGCGGGGCGAGATCATCCAGATCGGAGCGGTGAAGGTGGATGAGACCGGCCGGGTGCTGGATACCTTTTCCATGGACCTGAAGCCCCGGATCTTCCGCAAGCTGCAGCACCATATCGCCAAGGTCACCGGTTTTACCCAGAAGCAGATGGATGCAGGGGTACCCATCAAGGAAGGGCTTGCCCGGTTTGTAAAGTGGTGCGGGCCGGATGCCCGGTTCGGCGAGTGGGGCATGGACGATGTGCCGGTACTCAAGCAGAACCTGTATCTGGTGGGGCTGGATGAGAGCTGGCCCGCCGTCTGGTATGATCTGCAGCAGATCTTTCTGGCCCAGCATCCCCGGGGCGAGGGGGAGGGCATGACCTTGGAATCGGTGATTACCCGGCTGAACATCCCCACCGACCGGCCCTTCCATGACGCTTTGAGCGACGCGCTGTATACCGTGGACGTCTGCCAGCGGCTGGACCTGAAAAAGGGATTGGAAGAATACCCGGACGAGGAGAGCCAGCTGCGCAGCGCCGCCTGCCCCCCCGGGCCGGAATACAAGAAGGTGGAGTGTTTCTTCGGCTATCTGGAAAAGGAAACCTGGCGGGAGGACCCGGTGCTTCACGATCTGCGCTGCCCCTGGTGCGGCGGAGTGATGGAGGCGGAGGTCTCCCCCAAGGCCACGCCGGAGGAAGAGGATAAAGAACTCTGGATGCGCCGGGGCAACAACAGCTATTATGGGCTGTGCCACTGCGCCGACTGTAAGAAGGATGCCATCATCCGCTTCAAGCTTTCCCGGCGGGATGGGCTGCACTGGGCGGTGGCCCGGGTGGCAGAGGTGCCCACCGAGGAAAGCCGGGCCCGCTGGCAGAAGCAGAAGAAGCTGTTGGCCGAGCGGCTGAAAAAGAAGAGCCAGCCCAAGGCGGAATAACAGAAAAAGGAGCCGGAAATTTTCCGGCTCCTTCTGGTTTTGGGGTTTGCGTTTTCAGGTTTAATATCCGATGATGATGCCCTGGTCCTGCTCGTAATAAGCGCAAAGGCCGCCGCAGGGGTAAACATGCACCTGGGCTTCGGGCCAGCGGGTCAGGATCCCGTGGCGCAGCAGATGGGCGCCCTGTTCATTGTTGTTGTGGCTGATCATCACCGGGTGCTGGCCGTGGAAGCCGGTCTGGTCCATCTCTTCCAGGATCCGGGCCAGTACTTTGGTCTCGCCCCGGGTCTTGAAGAACATTTCCAGGCGGCCATCCTGACTGGCCCGGCCCAGGATGCGCATATTCAGCTTGCCGGCCACAAAGCCCACCACCCGGCTGATCCGGCCGTTGCGCACCAGGTTTTCAAAGCTGGCCAGAGCGAACATCAGGTGGCATTCATCGGCATAGGCTTGCCCGCCCCGGCAGACCTCCTCAAAGCTCAACCCCTGCTTGATCAGATCGTTCAGGTGCCACAGGATCATGGCAATCTCGCCCCCGCAGGAGAGGGAATCCAGCACAAAGATCTTCTTTTCCGGATGTTCTTCCAGCACCATATCCCGGGCGGCGCAGGCGCTGTTGTAGCTGCCGCTGAGGGTATGGGTGATGGTCAGGGCAATGGATTGATCCGCCATCAGGAATTTTTCGGCCCATTCCTCCGGGCTGGGGCAGGCGGTGGAGGAGGGACCGTTGAAGTTGGCAAATACCTCCATCATCTGGGGCACATTCAGGGCGGCGTTGTCCACAAATTCCCGGTCGCCCACACGAATCTTCAGGGGAACGGTGGCAAACTGGGTATCCGGGGCCAGGTCGTCAATATGATGAATCTCACAGGTGGAATCGGAAACAAGCATCCAGGACATGAACAGGCCTCCCAAATGTGGTTTTTAATACTACATATTTTTCCTATTCATTATAAAGGCGCGTACCTTCGCAGTCAATCCCCGCCGCCCCGGGCAGGGAAAAAGTTTCTGCTTTTTTCGCTTGCACCGGGCAGGGGGGCGGGGTATAATGAACGTAATCGGTTGATTGGGAAAACGTGCTTTTTCCCATTTTATAGTGTTGCGGTCTGCGCTTTTGAGCGCGCGGTGAATATACAGGAGAAACAGATGCAAACCTATCGTGAGTTTTATGAGCAGTCCCGGCGGCGCCGGCGTAAGCGCTTTATCCGCCGTACCCTGGCGGTAGCCCTGGTGCTGCTGCTGATTTTCGGCCTTGCCTGGGTGATCGTCACCCTCACCGGCGGCGACGGGGAAAAGGACGCCTCGTCCGGCACGGCCGTATCCACCGGAGCCGACAGCCAGGCCACCTCGGCCCAGCAGACCGGGGAAGAAGGCAGCGACAGTGTGCTGGCGCCCCTGCCCAATATGGACGGCAGCGGGGAAAACACCACCACCTGGAACACCATGGGCCCGGTGGAGCAGACCCTGGATTATACCATCAACCAGCCGGATTACCGGATGATCGCGTTGCCCGAGTGCGGCGTGGTGGATACCAGCTATTTCAATACGGCCACCTTTGTGGGCGACAGCCTTACCCAGGGCCTGCAGCTGTACACCACCGGCCTGCCCAATGCCCATTACTGCGCTTACAAGGGCATCGGCCCCAGCCAGATCGTCAACGGTACCACCGCCAAGAAAGAGGACGGCACCGAGGAGATCCCTCTGGATGCCCTGGTGGCCAGCCAGCCGGACTATGTGTATATCCTGCTGGGCACCAACACCCTGGTGAATACCGGCAACGAAGAAGGCTTCTTGGCCTATTACGGCCAGATGATCGATCTCTTCCAGCAAAACCTGGCAGAGGGCGTCAAGATTTATATCCAGGCCATTCCCCCGGTGCGGCCGGAGGTGGTGCAGAGCAAGGCCGGCCTGGAAAACGGGCGTATCCGCACCGTCAATAATAGCCTGGCCCAGCTGGCGCTGGAAAAGGGCTGCTACTTTGTGGACCTGCAGGAATGCCTGGCCGATGAGGAAGGGAACCTGCGGGCGGATTATGCCGCGGCGGACGGCATTCATATGAATCCCACCGGCTACCAGGCCTGGGTGGATTATCTGGCACGTCATACCGCCTATGATAAGCGGAACCCCTACCTGTATGGGAGCCCTTATTATATCTCGGAAAGCTGAAAACAGCCTGAAACAAAGGCCCGGCAGATCCCTGATCTGCCGGGCCTTTCATTTTTGTGTAAAACCCGCCAAACGCACAGAAACCGGAAAAAGCATTGAAAAAAACGGGCAAAAGGATTATTATGAATATAAATTAAGAATTGCCGTTAAATAAAATTGTACAGAATGATTAAAAATCGAGACGGCACTTTAAGAAAGGGAGCCCATCCCGGGCTCAAAATTTCACATCAAGGAGGAAACAGCATGTACAAAAAAGTATCTGCCTTAGCACTGGCCGCGGTGATGACCCTGTCCCTGGTGGGCTGTGGGTCCTCTGCGTCCAGCAGTTCCGCAGCGGCTTCCCAGCCGGCTTCTTCCGCGCCCGCTTCCTCTGCCTCCTCCGAGGCTGCCTCCACTCCTGCCACCGGTGAAAAGGCACCCCGGCCCGAGGGCTTCCCCAGCAAGGACATCACCTACATCTATCCCTTCGGCGCCGGTTCCGGCAACGATGTGTACTTCCGCCTGCTGGCCGAGAAGGTCCGCCAGATGGAAGGCTGGGATAAGACCTTTGTGGTGGAGTACATGGAAGGCGCTTCCGGTGATGTGGGCTGGACCGCCATCGCCAATGCCGAGCCGGACGGCTATACCATCGGCTTCTGCCCCACGGCCATGCTGATCGCGGGCGTGGCCATGGATCGCCCCTATGGCACCGAGGGCATTGACTATGTGTCCACCATGATGAAGGATCCCGGCGTGATCGGCGTGGCAGCCAACAGCAAGTACAACACCCTGGAAGAGCTGATCGAGGCCGCCAAGGTCGCTCCCGGTTCCATTTCCGTGGGCGTTACCTCTGTGACCACCTCTGAGGGCCTGGCCCTGAAACAGCTGCAGAAAGCAGCCGGCTGCGAATTCAACATCATCCCCTTCGACGGCGAGAGCGCAGTGCTGACGGCAGTTTCCGGCGGCCATTGCGATTCCTTCTGCCTGAACGTTTCCGACGGCAAGACCTTCGTGGATGAAGGCAGCATCAAGTACCTGGCCACCGGCGACGAAGAGCGCAGCGTATTCTATCCCGATCTGCCCACCTATCAGGAAGCCGGCTATGACGTGGTTCAGGTGAACCTGCGTGCCATCGGCGCCCCCGAGGGCACAGATCCCGCCATCCTCCAGTATCTGAGTGATTGCTTCGTGGCTGCCGCCAATGACCCCGAGGTCATCGCCAAGGCCGAGGAGATGCAGCTGCCCGTGATGACTCTGGGCACCGAGGAGGCCACCGCCGAGTTTACCGCCATTGAGCAGTCCTACAAGGATCTGTGGGCTACTGAACCCTGGCAGTAAGCACTGAAAAGCCATGATGCAAAAGCATGGCAAATCTGAATGCCTTTGATTGATTGTTAGAATAAACAGCGCAGGCCCGCCCCGGCTATCCAGTCGGGGCGGGCCCGCTTCTTAAGAAAAGGGCTCTGCGGCATAACCGCAGAGCCTTTGCTTATGGCAATATTTTTCAGAACAGACCGGTGATCTTGCCGTCGGCGTCCACGTCGATATTCTCGGCGGCGGGGTGCTTGGGCAGGCCGGGCATGGTCATGATGCTGCCGCAGATCACCACCACAAAACCGGCGCCGGCCGAAAGCCGTACCTGGCGTACATGCAGCTCAAAGCCCTCGGGGGCGCTCAGCAGCTTGGGATCGTCGCTGAAGCTGTACTGAGTTTTGGCAATGCAGACGGGCAGATTCTGATAGCCCATGGCCTCGATCTCGGCCAGCTGCTTTTCGGCTGCCGGCTCGTAGGCCACGCCGCTGGCCCGGTAGATCTTGCGGGCCACAGCCTCGATCTTTTCCCTCAGGGGCATTTCCAGGGGATAGGTGTACTGGATGGGCCGATCTTCCAGGATGGAGAGCACGGTCTTGGCCAGCTCCACGCCGCCCTGGCCGCCCTTGGCGAATACCTCGCTCAGGGCGCAGGGCACGCCCTGAGCCCGGCAGAGATCCAGCAGGCAGTCCATCTCTTCCTTGGTATCGGTGGGGAAGGCATTCACCGCCACGCAGACCGGCAGACCAAACTGGTTCTTCAGGTTGTCGATATGACGGGCCAGGTTGTCCACACCCTTTTTCAGGTAGTCCAGCCCGGGCTGGTTCAGCTCGCCCTTGGGGCAGCCGCCGTGATGCTTGAGGGCCCGCACCGTGGCCACCAGAACCACCGCGCTGGGGGCGATACCCGCATAGCGGCACTTGATGTCCAGGAATTTCTCAGCGCCCAGGTCGGCGCCGAAGCCGGCCTCGGTGACCACATAGTCTGCCAGCTTGAGGCTGAGCTTGGTGGCCATGACGCTGTTGCAGCCGTGGGCGATGTTGGCGAAGGGGCCGCCGTGGATGATGGCGGGGTTGTTTTCCAGAGTCTGCACCAGGTTGGGGTCCAGGGCGTCCTTCAGAAGGGCAGCCATGGCACCGGCTGCGCCAATCTGGCCGGCGGTGACCGGCTTGCCGTCATAGGTATAAGCGCAGACGATCCGGGAGAGCCGCTCCTTCAGGTCCGAAATGCTGGTGGCCAAGCAGAAGATGGCCATCACCTCGCTGGCTACCGTGATGTCAAAACCGTCCTCCCGGGGGGTGCCGTTGGCCTTGCCGCCCAGGCCGTCCACCAAAAAGCGGAGCTGCCGGTCGTTCATATCCACGCAGCGCTTCCAGGTGATCCGCCGGGGATCGATCCCCAGGGGGTTGCCCTGCTGGATGCTATTGTCAATCATGGCAGCCAGCAGGTTGTTGGCGGCGCCAATGGCATGCAGGTCGCCGGTGAAATGAAGGTTGATGTCCTCCATGGGCACCACCTGGGCATATCCGCCGCCGGCGGCGCCGCCCTTGATGCCGAACACAGGGCCCAGGCTGGGCTCCCGCAGGCAGAGCATGGTCTTTTTACCCAAACTGCACAAAGCGTCAGCCAGGCCCACGCTGGTGGTGGTCTTGCCCTCGCCCGCAGGGGTGGGGCTGATGGCCGTCACCAGAATCAGTTTGCCTTCCGGCCCTTCCCGGCGGGTCAGACGGTGGTCGATCTTGGCCTTGTACTTGCCGTACAGGCTGATGTCGTCCTCGGTCAGCCCCAGCTTGGCGGCCACTTGGGTGATGGGCTGCATCTGGGCAGCCTGGGCAATCTCAATATCACTCTTCATCATGGAACAACCTTCCTTTTTCTTTCTGGATGGGTCCGGGCCGAAAAAATCCCGATGTTAACAGTGTAGCATCCTTTTGGGCCGGACGCAACCGCTCGGGACAAAGAGAATGGAAGGCTTTCCCCGGCCCTTGGCCGGTTGTGCTTTTCGTGAAATCGTAGTATAGTATATTCTGTATCGGTATAGGCTTTTTTGAGCGCGGAATATACCGAAAGTATAATTCCGTGCGTATATACAAAAAGGGGAATCGCTATGACGCAGGATAAAGAACTGCACTATCTGGACAATGCCGCCACCACCCGGGTGGCGCCCGAGGTGGCCGACGCCATCCGCCGTGCCATGACTGAATTCTGGGGCAATGCTTCCAGTTTGTACGAGCCGGGCGAAAAGAGCGAGCAGGCCCTGGAGGCCGCCCGCCAGGAGGTAGCCAGGACCCTGGGTTGCCAGAAAGAGGAGATCTATTTTACCGGCTGCGGCAGCGAGGGCAATAATATCGCCCTGCTGGGGGCAGTGCGGGCCCGCAAAAGCTGGGGCAACCGGATCGTGGTCACCGGCTTTGAGCACCCCAGTGTGGATAAACCCCTGCGCCGGCTGGCCCAGGAGGGCTTCGATGTCCAGTTCGTGGCCCCCGGCGAAGATGGCCGGGTGGATCTGGACCGGATGCTGGCCCTGGTGAACAAGAACACCATCCTGGTGGCCTGCATGAATGTGAACAATGAGATCGGCACCCTGATGGATACCGCCCGGCTGGCCAAGGGGGTTAAGGCCATCAACGACCGCACCGCCGTGCATGTGGACGCGGTGCAGGCCTGGCTGCGGCTGCCCCGGCTCAACCTGGAAGGGGTGGACAGCCTGACCATTTCCGGCCACAAAATTCACGCCCCCAAAGGGGTGGGTGCCCTTTACCTGCGCCGGGGCTATCACATCGATCCTCCCTTCCTGGGCGGCGGGCAGGAAAAAGGAATCCGCCCGGGCACCGAAAACCTGCCCTACGCAGTGGGCCTGGCCGTGGCGGCCCGCCGGATGGCGGCCAATTACCCCCAGCGGCATGAGCGGGTGGCAGAGCTGAACCGCCGGCTGCGCCAGGGCTTGGCCAGCCTGCCGGACATCACCCTCAACAGCCCGGAGGAATCGGTGCCCGAGGTGCTCAACCTGAGCTTGAACGTGATAAAAAGCGAACCCATGCTGCATTTTCTGGAAGAGCGGAAGGTGTATGTATCCAGCGGTTCGGCCTGCAGCAAGGGGGCGGCCAGCCATACCCTCACGGCCATGGGGCTGCCCCAGCGGCGGATCGATACCGCCCTGCGGATCAGCTTCTGCGGCGACAACGGCCCCGAGGACGTGGACGCCCTGCTGAACGGGCTGGAAGACGGCTTCCGGAGCCTGACCCATATCTGAAAAACAGAGAGCAAAGGGCCCGGCCCTTTGGCAGACAGGAGAGAACATGAAAGAGATCATCATGGCCTACCAGGGCGAAATGGCCCTGAAGGGGCTGAACAAATCCACCTTTGAGGCGGCGCTGGCCAAAAGCCTGCGCTTCCGGGTGCGGGACTGCGGCAATTTTAAGGTATACCGGGCCCAGAGCACTATGTATATCGAGCCTATGGACGATGAGGCGGATGTGGAAAAGGCCTATCAGCGGGTGAGCAAGGTGTTCGGGATTGCCAGCCTTTCCCGCAGCGCGGTCTGTGAAAAGGATTTTGATACCATCTGCCGCACGGCGGAGGCCTACCTGGGCCAGACCCTGCGGGGAATCAAGACTTTCAAGGTGGAGGCCAAGCGCTCGGACAAGACCTTCCCCATGCAGAGCCCGGAGCTCTGCCGGGAGCTGGGGGCCTATCTGCTCTCCCGCCACCCCCATCTGCGGGTCAAGGTAAAGAACCCGGACCTGCAGGTGATGGTGGAGATTCGGGATTACGGTGCCTACATCCACGGGCCCAAGCTGCCCGGGGCGGGGGGCCTGCCGGTGGGCACCGCGGGCCGGGCCCTCAACATGATCTCCGGCGGCATCGACAGCCCGGTGGCTGCCTGGCGGATGGCCCGCCGGGGCCTGGCTTTGCACCATATCCATTTTGCCAGCCCGCCCTATACCTCCGACCGGGCCCGGAACAAGGTGATCCAGCTGGCCCGCATTGACGCCGATTATACCGGCAGCTGCGTGCTGTACATTGTGCCCTACACCAAGCCCCAGGAGTATATCCGGGACCATGCCCCCAGCGTTCTGTTCACGGTGCTGATGCGCCGCAGCATGATGCGGATTGCCAACCGCATTGCCAAGGAGATCGGCTGCGAGGCCCTGGTCACCGGCGAGAGCCTGGCCCAGGTGGCAAGCCAGACCCTGCAGGCCCTGGCCTGCACCGACGCCGCCCAGGACCTGCCGGTGCTACGGCCCTTGATCGGCAGCGATAAGGAAGAGATCGTGGCCCTGGCCCGGAAGATCGGCACCTTTGAGACCAGCATTCAGCCCTATGAGGATTGCTGCACCATCTTCACCCCGCCCCATCCCAAGACCCGCCCCACCCTGGCCGAGATCCAGCAGGCAGAGGCGGAGATGCCCGAGCTGCTTCAGCTGGAGCAGGAGGCCGCCGAAGAGGTGGAGCGGGTGCGGATCCGGATGGGCGAGGAGGAAAATCCCCTGGCGGATTTTTTTGCCTGAGCCCCGATTGTTCCCGGAAAAATATGTCCATATAAAGGAAGATAGAGATTATGACGGCACAGATCATCTCGGTGGGAACCGAACTTTTGCTGGGGGATATCCTGAACACCAACGCCCAGTTCCTCAGCAGGGAGCTGGCGGCGCTGGGCATCAGCGTGCTGCAGCAGCACACGGTGGGCGATAACCACGGCCGGCTGGAAGAACTGGTGGAGGAAGCCAAGCGGCGCAGCGATATCCTGATCTTTACCGGCGGCCTGGGCCCTACGGAGGACGATCTGACCAAGGAGACGGTGGCCGCCTGCTTCCATGATGCCCTTCGCTTTGACGAGGAAGCCTACCGGCAGATCCAGGATCACTATGCCCGCACCGGGCGCACCATGACCCCCAACAACCGCAAGCAGGCCATGGTGCCGGTGCGGGGCCAGAAGCTGCCCAATTCCCAGGGTACGGCTCCCGGCGCCTGGTTTGAGGATGACGGCTGTCTGGCCATCCTGATGCCGGGCGTGCCCTGGGAGATGGAGGCCATGTGGAAGGAACAGGTTTATCCCCGGCTTTGCCAGAAAGCGGGCTGTGTGCTCCACAGTCTGGTGCTGCGGGTGCAGGGAGGCGAAAGCTGGATCGACAGCCAGGTGGGCCACCTGTTTGAGAGCGAAAACCCCACTGCTGCCATCTACTGCAAGGCAGGGGAATGCATCATCCGGATCACCGCCCGCCAGGCCGATGAGGAGAGCGCCCGGAAGAGCTGCCGGGAATATGCCCAAAAGTTTTACGAGATCCTGGGCACAGCCATTTACGACGAGGATGTGCCGGGGATCGAACATACCGTCATCCGGCTGCTCACCGAAAAGGGAAAGAAAGCTGCCACGGCTGAGAGCTGTACCGGCGGGCTGGTGGCCCAGCGGCTCACGGCTGTGCCCGGGGCCAGCGAGGTGTTCCATTTCGGTTTTGTCACCTATGCCGATGAGGCCAAGCACAAGCTGCTGGGGGTATCGGAGCATACCCTGGAAACCTGCACTGCCGTCAGCCCCGAGACGGCCGCCCAGATGGCGGCGGGGGCCAAAAGCGCTGCCGGCGCGGATTACGCAGTATCCCTCACCGGTATTGCGGGCCCCGGCGGCGGCACGCCCCAGCGCCCGGTGGGGCTGGTTTATCTGGGCGGAGCCTGCCCCGAGGGGGTATGGGTCAAGAAGCTGATGCTGGGCCAGCGCAGCCGGGATGTAATCCGCCAATGGGCCAGCCAGCAGGCACTGGACCTGCTGCGCCGGATGATCCTGGGCCAGCCGGTGCCGGATGCCCGCCTGTACAGCCCGGAAGAGGTGGAACAAAGCCGACAGACACCCTTTGAGAGTTGAGGATACAGAGATGCAGCAATATACCCGTTTTCTCCGGCTGTTCGGAGCGTCAGCCGCAGAGCTGACCCCGCTTTTGAAAGCGGCCGCCGCCCAGGGCTGCCCTGGCCTGCGGCTGCTGCAGAAGGACGGCGAGTGCGTGATCTGCATATCGGCCCCGGGGCAGGACAATCGGGCTGTCCTGCTCACAGACCGCTGGGCGGATCAGATCCGGGAAAAGCTGGGGCCGGAATTTTACGGCGAAGGCCCCACCAGCCTGGCCGCTGCCACGGCGGATGCCCTGGCAGGCAAGGGAAAGCTGATGGTGGCCTGCGAGGAGGATACCGGCCGGGGGCTGAGCGAGCTTCTGGGTTCGGCCAAATCCGCCTCCAGCGTATACGATTTTGGGAAATACAGCTGGGCCGACCGGCATAAGGCCGCCAAAATCAAGGCCCGGCGGGGCCGCCAGGGGCTGGCAGCCGCGGCGGACCGGGCACGGGCAGCCCTGAAGATGACCGGCGCCGATTACGCGCTGGCCCTTGTGCTGGAAGAACAGGCCCCTGCGGCCCTGCTCTTTACCCCCACGGAAGGATATCTGTACCCTCTGGCCGGCGCCCGGCGCCCCCAGGCTCAGGGCCTGAACGCCCTTTTGGATATGGCCCGCCGTCTGGCTTTGGGGAAAACACAGGCCTCCGGTGTGCGGCATTTTGTGCTGAAGGGAGACCTGCCGGAGATTCCTCAGGCGGAAAGCGAAGAAGAGGCAGCCCCGCAGGCTGCCCAAGCCGCAGAGAGCCAGAGCGCAGGGGAAAAGCCGGAAAGTTCCGTCGGCCCAGCCCCCCGGGAGGAAGAGGCAGAGGAACCGGTGGCCTTTCAGGCTGCCTGGGAGCTGTACAGTCGGGAGCTGAACGGGGAGGATGAGCCCAAGGCCCCCCCGGCCGCTTACAGCCTCAAAAAGAAAAATTATCGGGGCCGGATCCTGGCCTGCGCGGCGGCGGTGCTGCTGGTGGCGGGTTTGACCGGGATATGGAGCTGGTATGGCCGTTCCTTTGGGAATGTGCCGGTATACCGGGGCTATGGCACGGCCGGTTTTGACGCTTCGGCCCAGGAATATCTCACCAAAGCCCAGGAAAAGGATTCCTCGGTACAGGCCTATCTGGCCTTTTCCGGCCAGCCGGGCACCCTAGTGCATGATCCTGCCGGGGAGAGCGGTCCTTCCGGCGCCGTGTTTGCCGAAGAGGGAACTCCCACCCCCGCCCAGCTGCCGGAAGGGGATAAGGCCTGTTTTGCCGGGCAGACCCAGCCCGGCCAGGCCCACAGCAATCTGCTGATCCAGTGCCCCACCCGGGCGGTGGCCAATCTGGGCCGGTTGGATGAAAAGGATGTATTGCGGGCCAATTACGGCTTTACCCTGTATACCGACGAGGAGAGCTGGCGCTACAAGGTGGTGTCGGTGTTCTATTGGGACCCCGAGGAAGAGGGCGAAGGCGCCTTTGACCTGATGGAATACCAGGATTTGGTGAACTACCGGGATTATCTGGATTTTGTGGTGGGCATCAAGTCCCGCAGCCTGTATGAACTGCCGGTGGACATTGAGGACAGCGACAGCTTTGCCACCCTTATCACCGATTCGGCGGCCACTGGGCAGAAACTGGTGATCACCGGCCGGCTGGTGCGCCAGTCGGAGAGCGCTTCGGTGAACCTGGCCGAGATCAATGCGGCCAACGAGCCTCTGCTGCCCCAGAGCACGGCGGTGCAGCTGGGGACGGAGAACCCCAATGTTACCGACAGCAACCAGTACTGGCTGAACTGGTACCGCACCGGCAACGAGACCACCGCCCAGGTGCAGGAAGAACAGGGCATGCCGGAAGAGGATATGACCCTGGAGGAACTGCAGCAGGCGCTGGAGCAGGCCCAGCAGATGAATGACGCGCTGGATGATGCCCTGGCAAGCCTGACGCCTCAGGCAACGGCTACCCCGGGCAGCGGTACCGGTACGCCCGGCACAGCAGCCAGCGGTACTCCCACCCCCACGCCCAAGCCGGGCACTACGGTTACGCCCACCCCCGGCGGGGGCGCGACCCAGACACCTGCCCCCACGGCGGCGCCCACCCCCACCCCGGAGAATCCCTCCGGCGGTTCCGGTCAGACCATCAACGTGACCATGAACGGGGTGCGGCAGACCATGGACCTGGTGGAATGCCTGGCCATGGTGGTGCAGAACGAGATGGGCAGCGGCCAGCCGGTAGAAGCCTACAAAGCGCAGGCGGTGGCGGCCCACAGCTGGATCCTGAATATGGGCGGCTATCCCTCGGTGGCCGGCATCACCCCCACCTCCACCGTGCGCAATGCCGTGGCCGAGGTGGCAAACGAGATCCTTACCTACAACGGCAGTGTGGCCTTTACCCCCTATTTTGCCAGCTGCAACAATGCTACCTGCTCCAGTGAGGATGTGTGGGGCGGTGTGCGCCCCTATCTGCAGGCGGTGGAAAGCCCCTATGATTCCCAGGTGGCCACCAACTGGGAGACGGTGGCCAGCTACAACCAGGATGTGGTGGCCGACCGGGTGAAAGAACGGGTGGGTGTGGACCTGCGGGCCTACAGCGATGATCCCGCCGACTGGTTTGAGATCCTGTCGGTGAACAGCTCGGGTTATGTGATGAAGATCCGGGTGGGCGACCAGACCTACAGCGGCAAGTACCTGCGGGAGAGCATCCTAAATTCTCTGCAGGAAGAGCGCCGCGGCTACGCCTTCACCATCCGCAGCGCTGCCTTTGACCTGGAATACACCGGCAGCAGCTTTGTATTTACCGCCCGGGGTTATGGCCACGGCTGCGGTATGAGCCAGTTCGGCGCTATCGGCTATGCTTCCATCGAGGGGCGCAGCTATGACTGGATCCTGGCCCATTATTACCCCGGCACTTCCCTGACCACCTGCGGCTGAACCGCTTGAAAAAAGAGCCCGCCCCCTATGGGGGCGGTGTTCATAAAACAGTGAATCCTCCGTATGGTTGCAATCATACGGAGGATTGTTTTCTACACATAATTCAAACTTGCCGGCGGCGAACGGTTTACCAAAACCGTTTGCGGACGGCAAGTCCACAGGGGATAGCCGCTTTAGTGGCGCAAGGGGGTGCAGCCACCTTGACGGAAGCAAAGTGACGCAGCATTCGAGGTCTGTCAGTTTTCTTCTGCTGAGGTCAAATGAAGCGACCCGGGACGCACTACTCCCGTCAGGAGAGTATAGAAGTGCGCCATTCCGTTGGAATGGATTTTCTGCTGTGCTGTTATCTTTTCAGCGATTTCATCAAAGACACATTGAAAAAAGCGCAAAAATAAAATATGATAATATCAATATCGAAAAATCTGCGCCGTTGGGCGCGTTAGGGGGCTTGCGTTGTGGGGTTTAATCTGAATAAGGCAAAGGCAGCAAAGGAAGAAATTCTGAAATTCTTTACTCCGCTGGAACTGAACGAGGGCAATGTCCAGGCCATCTTCAACCGGTGCATTGCGAAAGAAGGAACGCCTGATGACCAATGTTTCAGTAGCATATTGTTTTCAACTTTGAGAGGGTACAGCTTAGAGGCTGAGCGAAGAGTAGTATTTGACAAGGAGCGGACGCGGGCAAATAAGAAAAACATTCAGTATTTGTATGGTCAGTTAAAAAATATCCACTCCCATTCCGAAGAATTGCAGATAAACGATGCGTTTTATAGCTATTCCGGTAAAGTCTGGACAAGCAATAAAGGAATATTGCTGGAGTTTTTATATTTGGGTGCGATAAATGATGAGCATCCTCTCATGACCATCTTTGACAGCAAAACGGATTCTGCTATGTTAATTACTGATAATCTCAAACCCACCCTCTCCCCGAAAGACCCCAACTTCCCCGCTTGGTGGGAAAAGCACAAGTCCGAGTGGGAAGCGTAAAACCGAATAGAACCGCAAGCCCCACGGAAAATCACTCCCGTGGGGCTTGTTTTCGTCAATCGCTGTCATTCTCTGTCCGGCATTTTCTCTGATTCAGATAACAGCTCTCATTGGCTCCCTCGGCGGCAGACTGCTGACCGGGACGAACACACCCTTTGCAATGTCCTCCGCACGGATAGCGGCTTTCCCGGCTTCGATTCCTTACTGTCTTACGCACACCCGGCTTTTGGGGGTGGGTTCTTTTTGTGAAAAACGGAAAGCTTGCTTTACATTCCGGGGGAGACTTGCTATACTGGAGATGGAAAGTAAACTTTCCATGGAGGAGTTATGAAAAACAGATTGGAAGAGCTGCGCCGGCAGCGGGGAATCCGGCAGGAGGAACTGGCCGAGGCGCTGGAGGTATCCCGCCAGACCATCGGCTCACTGGAAAACGGGAGATACAATCCCTCCATCCTGCTGGCATTCCGGATCGCCCGGTATTTTGGGATGCCCATCGAGGAGATCTTTTTGTACGAGGAGGAATGAGCGATGAAAAAGAAAAGCGGGATTCTGGCTTTGGCTGGGCTGGGGCTCACGGCCTTGGGGCTGTGGATGGCCCTGAGCCAGGGAGAAAAGCCTGGCTGGCCGCCGGCCCTACCGTATCTGCTGCTGGGGCTGGGCTGCGGCGTTTTTGGTCACGGAACCGGCAGCTGGATCAGCGGAAAGATCCTGGAAGGCGATCCCCAGATAGAGCGTAGAGCCCGGATCGAGACCGCTGACGAGCGCAATCAGATGATCGGCAACCGGGCCAAGGCGAAGGCCTTTGATTTGATGCTGTATCTGTTTGCGGGGGTGCTGTTGGTATTTGCCCTGATGGGGGTGGATACGGTGGCGGTGTTGCTGCTGACAGGGGCCTATCTGGTCTGCCTGGGGTGGGGCCTTTACTGGCGATTCCGGTACGAAAAGGAAATGTGAAGCGCGGCTCGCTGCCGGGGGCCGTCACGCCGAAGGGGTGGGCGTTGCCTGCTCCTTTTTTCGATAAAGCACGGCGGCCATGGCGAGAGTGAGCAGTTCGGTGAGAGGATAGGTGAGCCAGACCCCTTGGGTACCACCCAGCCAGGCCATGAGAAAAGCCGTGGGCAGGATGAGGAAGAGCCCCCGGGAAAGGGAGATCAGATGGGCAGGCAGGGCCTGCTCGGTGGCCGCAAAAAAGATGGAAAACAGGATGTTCCAGCCCGCAAAGCCAATGCCCAGGAAGTAGAGCCGCAGCCCCTGCACCGCAATTTCCTGCAGCAGGGGGGTCCCTTCACTGTTGAAAACAGCGGCGATGGGGCCGGCGGCCAGGGCAGTAATGGCATACAGGAAGAGGGAGAGACCCAGAACCGAGAAAAGCCCGTACCTCAGCAGCCGGCGGGCCTGATCCGGCCGGTTCTGTCCCTGTGCCCGGCTGATAAGGGGCTGAGCGCCCTGGGCCAGGCCGGTGAACAGGGCGGTGACCACCAGGGAAAGGTTGGTGACCACCCCATAGGCGGCCACCCCCACATTTCCTTCCAGCCGCAGGAACAGGTAGTTGAAGGCGATGATCACGGTGCCGGAAGAAAACTCGGTGACCAGGGAGGAAAAGCCCAGGCCCAGGCAGCCCAGAGCCAGGCGCAGGCGGGGCCGGCCGGCGCACAGGGAAAAGCCCCGGCGGCGGGAAAGCAGGTGGCGGCTCAGGATAGCCAGGCTGAACAGGGGGGCCAGGCCGGTGGCAAATACCGCGCCGAAGATGCCCCAGCCCAGCCCGAAGATAAAGACCATATCCAGCACAATATTGGAAAAGCTGCCCGCCACCATAGCCAGGGTGGCCAGCTGGGGCGCACCGTCGCTGCGGACAAAGCAGAGCACCAGGTCGTTGGTCAGGAAAGCGGGGGAGAAGAGCAGCAGTACCTGCAGATAGGTTCGGGTCATCTCAAATACTTCCTGGTCCGCCCCGGTCAGGCGGGTGAGCGGGCGGGAAAAGAAGATGCCCGCCGTCAGAAAGATCAGGGCCAGAACCGCCGCCAGAGCCAGCAGGGCGGTAAAAAGCCGGTCGGTCTGCTGGCGAGGCGCCTGACCTTTCAGGATGGAATAGCGGATGGCGCCTCCCATGCCCAGCATCAGCCCGCAGCCGTGGATCAGATTGAAGCAGGGAATGGCAAGGTTGAGGGCGGTCAGGCCGGTTTGGCCAAGCCCCTGGGCCACAAAAAAGGTGTCGGCCAGGATATAGCAGGAGATCCCCACCATTCCCAGCATATTCAGGCTGGCATACCGGAAAAATTCGCGAAGCAGAGAGGGTTTCGATTGGGTCATACTTGGTACTTGGCTCCTTGCAGAAAAATAAAAAGCGCCAGGGCTTTCCATCTTCTGAGGCCTAACGATGGAAAGTCTTGGCGCGGTATGCCTTACCCGGCGGCAAGGCAGAGCGATTCATAAAGCGGAATCAGTATAGCACGGCGATGGGGTCCTGTCAATTCTCCCGGCAGAGGGATCAGAGGAACCATTCCGCCTCGGCCCGGCGGGCGTAGTTGGTCTCCAGCATGGCCACATGGGAAAGGAAGGCCGGGTCATCAAAATATTTGGCCTGCTGGGGGCATTTCTTGATGCAGGCCTGGCACTTGATGCAAATGCCGGTCACCGTCTGGGGCGCGTCCGCAGGGATAGAACCCATAGGGCAGACCTTGGCGCAGATGCCGCAGTTGTCGCATTTGGCCGGGTCGGTCTTGGGTTTGGCTTTCAAAAACACGGCGGGCTTGCCGTCCGTCCCCAGGGGGGTGTAGTAGGGGCCTACCGGGTCATCGCCCCGCACGGCCACCGGCGCGGGGATTTCCTGCAGTCCCTGTACCTTTTCGCAGACCTTGCGGCAGAATTCCTGCAGTGCCGCCATATCCGCCTCGTCGGGGCGGCCGGGGGCCAGCTTGTCGGTGAATACATGGCTGGCGGCCACGCCGGCCCCGGCCACGGTGTGGAAACCGTGAGCCTCCAGCTCGCTGCGCAGTTCGATCAGGCCGTTGTCAAAGTTCCGGTTGCCGAAGGTGACCACCGGCACGGCCAGCGCCCCGTTGCCCTCCAGCCCGGACTGGAAGTAGGGCAGCATCTTATTGGGGATGCGGCCGGCATATACGGGGGTGCCCACCACCACCAGATCCTCAGGGCCGTAGGACAGAACGCCCTGGCGATTGGCCGGCAGGGTGAAATCGAAGGCCTCAAAGGGCAGGCCAAGCCCCTCGGCAATGGCCTGGCCAATGGCTTTTACCACCTTTTCGGTATTGCCGGTGGCGCTGTAAAAGGCCGCCTTTACATGTTTCAGTTCCATTTTTCTCCTCCTGGTTTTCCGGCTGCCCCGCAGGCAGGCTATGGCCTCAAAGCGGGGGAGCAGGCGGTTCTCTCTGCTTACCACTATACCATACGACCCCGAAAAACAAAAGCGATTCCCCATGCAAAAAAGGGAAAATCTAAGGGAATCCGCACAAAAGTTACAGAATGGTAACAGAAGATTTGTGCGAATAAGCAAACTTTGACAGAAAACGAGAAATCCAGGTAAAAACGAGGTATAATAGCAAAAGATTTGCTGATTTTCCAAGAGAAAAAAGAAAGCAGGTATATGCCTTTGAATTCCAATCAAACTGGTTCTTCCAAAAAGAGTTTTCTGGGCCGGCTGGCTGCCAGCCCCTTGTATGTAAAGATCCTGCTGGCGGTTCTGGTTCTGGTGCTGATCGCGGCGGGGGTGGTGACCTACCTGTACAGCCAGGTGGCCGGTGTGTTTGACACCGGCGACGCAGGCAGCCTCAGCCAGCTCACCGACGAGGATATCGAGGCCAACGGCGAAAGATTCTACAATCTGCTGCTGGTGGGCATCGATTATGACAGTGACGATGAGGGCCGGGATTATGCCGAGGGCAAGGGCATGACCGATGTGATCCTGTATGTGCAGATTGATCGGGATAAGGACAGTATCAATGTGCTCCAGATCCCCCGGGACAGCTATGTGGGCGAATATATCGCCGAAGGGGTGCCGGGCAATACCGGCAAGATCAACGAGGTCTACGCCAATGGCCCCGATCAGACAAACCGGATCAACAACCTGGCCAATAAGATCTATGAGATGTTCAAGCTGCCGGTGGATAACTTCGTCACCATCGACATGAACGCCTTCAAGACCCTGCTCAACGTGATGGGCGGCATCCAGATGTATGTGCCCTGGGATATTGTCCACACCGATTCCGTCACAGGGGAGGAGACCCTGCTGGTGCCCCAGGGGACCCACCGTATCGACGGGGACACCGCCGAGGTGATCCTGCGCAACCGGAACTATGCCCAGGCGGACTATAAGCGGCTGGAGACCCAGCAGTACTTCTATGCCGCCCTGGTGCGCACCTTCCTGGAGGAATACGAACTGGCCGATTACTACACGGCCTGCAAGAATATTGCCTATTATATCAACACCGACCTGGATATCACCGAGATCTGGGGCCTGTACGCCACCATGACCCAGGTGGAGCCCGGCGACATCTATATTGTGCGTCTGCCGGGCGGCGGCTACACCTCGCCTGCCTTCCCCAAGCAGAGCGTGTATGCCCTGGATCGGAATGCCACCGCCGAGCTGCTCAACGCCCATTTCCGTGACCCGGATATGCCGGTGGCGGCGGAAAAACTGGAGATCCCCACCGATGTGGAGTGGCCTTACGGGGTGACCAGCGACCCGGGCAAGACCCTGGGCGATGTGAATGACGGCTCCCAGTAACATCTTTTCCCGGACCAAACCAGGCCCGGCCCCTTGACAGGAGGCCGGGCCTGTGCTATTTTAAAAAACGAAAACAGAACAGCATCTTCAGGGCAGGGTGAAAATCCCTACCGGCGGTACAGCCCGCGAGCCGTAAGGCAGGATTCGGTGAAACTCCGAGGCCGACAGTATAGTCTGGATGGAAGAAGATGAGCGCGCGCAGTGTTTCTGCGCCTCTTTTGCGTGTAAAATGCCCTGGAATGATTTTTCATTCCGGGGCTTTTTGCTGGCAGTACAAAGGGGCGGGAAGTTTCTGCCGACCTTGTGAGCGCCCTGAACGGTAAAATACCGGTCCGGGCGCTTTTGTTTTGCCCGGCCAGGAAAGAAGGCATGGGAATGAATCAGGATGAAAAGTGGATGGCGCAGGCCCTTTCCCTGGCAGAGAGAGGGGCGGGGAAAACCGACCCGAACCCCTTGGTGGGGGCGGTGATCGTCCGGGATGGGCAGCTGCTGGGCCAGGGCTGGCACCGGGCCTGGGGCGGGCTCCACGCCGAGCGGGAGGCTCTGGCCGATTGCAGGGAGGACCCAAGAGGCGCCACCGCCTATGTGACCCTGGAACCCTGCTGCCACTGGGGAAAGACCCCGCCCTGTACCGAGGCCCTCATAGAGGCGGGCATCAGCCGGGTGGTAGTGGGTGTGCGGGACCCCAACCCTCTGGTGGCCGGCAAGGGGATCAGCCAGCTGAGAACGGCCGGCATCCAGGTGGATGAGGGGGTGCTGGAAAAGGAGTGCGAGGCGCTGAACCGGCCCTTCTTCCATTTCATCCGCACCGGCCGGCCCTACCTGGTACTGAAATATGCCATGACCCTGGACGGCAAGATCGCCACCCGCACCGGGGCCTCCCGCTGGATCACCGGCCCCGAGGCCCGGCAGCGGGTCCACCGGGACCGGAACCGATATACCGCCATTCTGGTGGGGGTGGGCACGGTGCTGGCGGATGATCCCCAGCTCACCTGTCGATTGCCCGGCGGACGGGACCCGGTGCGGGTGATCTGTGACAGCCGGCTGCGCACCCCCCTCACTGCCCAGGTGGTGACCACCGCCCGGCAGGTGCCCACCTGGGTCGCCAGCTGCTGCAAAGACCCGGAGCGGCAGGCCCCCTATCTGGCGGCCGGCTGCCGGGTACTGGAACTGCCCGAACGGGAGGGCCGGGTGGACCTGGAAGCCCTGCTGGAAGCCTTGGGAAAAGAAAATTTGAGCAGTGTGCTACTAGAAGGCGGCGCCGAGCTGGCCGGGGCGGCCTTGGCCGGAGGGCTGGTCCAGCATCTGCAGGCTTACATCGCCCCCAAACTCTTTGGGGGCAGGCAGGCGCCCGGCCCCATTGGGGGCGTTGGGGTGGAATTGCCCGCTCAGGCGCCGGTACTGCAGGACTATAGCCTGACCCGGTACGGGCAGGATATCCTGCTGGAAGGAGAGTTGGAATGTTCACGGGAATCGTAGAAGAGGTCGGCGCGCTCCGCGCCGTCAGCCGCAGCGGCCCCTCGGCCCGGCTTTGTATCCGGGCGGCTAAGGTGCTGGAAGGTACACAGATCGGGGACAGCATTGCGGTGAACGGGGTCTGCCTGACGGTGACCGAGCTGGGGGGCGAGGGCTTTTGGGCCGATGTGATGCACGAGACCCTGGACCGCTCGGCCCTTGGCAGCCTGCGGCCGGGCGACCCGGTGAACCTGGAACGGGCCATGGCGGCAGGGGGCCGGTTCGGCGGCCATATTGTAGCAGGCCATGTGGACGCGGTGGGATATATCCGCTCCACCAAACGGGACGCCAACGCCCTGTGGTATGAGATCGGGGCAGGGCCGGACCTGCTGCACTATGTGGTGGAAAAGGGTTCGGTGGCCATTGACGGGGTGAGCCTGACCGTGGCCCGGGTAGATAAGGAGAGCTTTTCCATCTCCGCCATTCCCCACACCCTGGCGGTCACGGCGCTGGGGAAAAAAGGCCGGGGCGACCCGGTGAACCTGGAAGCGGACATCATCGGGAAATATGTGGAAAAATTGCTGGGCCTGCCTGCCCCCCAAAGCGCCAAAGAAACAGGCGCCGGGGCCCTGAGCCTGGATATGCTGGCCCGCTGCGGATTTTAAGGAGGAAACAGAAATGATCCAATACAACACCATTGAAGAAGCGCTGGAAGATCTGCGTCAGGGCAAGCTGATCCTGGCCACCGATGACCCGGATCGGGAAAATGAAGGGGACCTGATCTGTGCTGCCCAGTTTGCCGATACCGCCAACGTAAACTTTATGGCGGTACATGCCCGGGGCCTGATCTGTATGCCCATGAGCGCCGAGTATGCGCAAAAACTGGGCCTTCCCCCCATGGTGGCCCAGAATACCGATAACCACGAGACGGCTTTTACGGTTTCCATCGACCATGTCTCCACCACTACCGGCATTTCGGCGGCCGAGCGGTCGGTCACTGCCCTGAAATGCGTGGAAGAGGGGGCACGGCCGGAGGATTTCCGCCGTCCGGGTCATATGTTCCCTCTGATCGCCCGGCCCAACGGGGTGCTGGAACGGGCCGGCCACACCGAGGCCACGGTGGATCTGCTGCGGCTGGCGGGGCTTGAACCCTGCGGCCTTTGCTGCGAGATCATGCGGGAGGACGGCACCATGATGCGGGCCTCCGAACTGGCCCAGAAAGCCAGGAAATGGGGGCTGAAATTCATCACCATCCGGGACCTGCAGGAATACCGCAAACGCCATGACCATCTGGTGGAACGGGTAGCCCGGGCCCATCTGCCCACCAAATACGGGGACTTTGTGGCCTACGGCTACCGGAACAAGCTGAACGGGGAACACCATGTGGCCCTGGTAAAGGGCGAGATCGGGGACGGGCAGAACCTGCTCTGCCGGGTACACTCGGAATGCCTCACCGGGGATACCTTCGGCTCGGCCCGGTGCGACTGCGGCCAGCAGCTGGCCAGTGCCCTGCGGCAGATCGAAAAGGAGGGCCGGGGCATCCTGCTGTATATGCGCCAGGAGGGCCGGGGCATCGGCCTTCTGAACAAGCTGCGGGCCTATGAGCTGCAGGAACAGGGGATGGACACCCTGGAGGCCAACTTGGCCCTGGGCTTCCCCGGGGATATGCGGGAATACTTCATCGGTGCCCAGATCCTGCGGGACCTGGGGGCAAAGACCCTCCGCCTTCTCACCAACAACCCGGATAAGGTATATCAGCTGGAAGATTTCGGGATGGAGATCCTGGAACGGCTGCCCATCCAGGTGGAGGCCAACCCCCACGACCTGTTCTACCTGCGCACCAAGCAGAAAAAGATGGGCCATATTTTGAATTACTAATAGTATATTTTAAAACTTATATACAAATTGATGGGGCGGCTCCGCTGCCCGGAAAAGGAGAAAATCATGCGTGTATTGGAAGGAAATCTGGTTGCCGGCAAGATTCGGGTGGGCATTGTCTGCGCCCGTTTCAACGAATTTATTGTTTCCAAGCTTCTGAGCGGCGCCCTGGACGGGCTGCGCCGCCATGGGGTGGAAGAGGACGCCATTGATACGGCCTGGGTGCCGGGGGCCTTTGAAATCCCCCTGGCAGCCTCCAAGATGGCCTCCAGCGGCCGGTATGACGCGGTGATTTGCCTGGGCGCGGTGATCCGGGGCAGCACCAGCCACTATGACTATGTGTGCAACGAGGTATCCAAGGGAGTTGCTCAGGTGGCTCTGGCCAGCGGCATTCCGGTGATGTTTGGGGTTCTCACCACCGAAAATATCGAGCAGGCGGTGGAGCGTGCCGGCACCAAGGCGGGCAACAAGGGCTATGACTGCGCCCTGGGAGCCATCGAGATGATCAACCTGATGAAGGCCATCGAGGGCTGAAAAAACAAAAAGAGGGCGGCGCTTTGCATAAAGCGCCGCCCTCTTTTTTGTGAATTCAATCAAACAGAGGGGAATAGAGCAGCTGGCCCTGGCTGTCGTAAACCGAGTTCCAGCCGGTAAAGGAGGAATCCGGCTGGCCGGAGCCTTCTCCATCCGCCTGCCACCGGTCCAGGATGACCCGGTAGAAGAAATCCCCGGTATCGATTTCCAGCTGCAGCTCGTACCGGTCATAGGGGGAGAGGGAGACCTCCCGCTCCATCGGGAAGCTGGCGTGGTAATAGTAGTCGTCCCCGTCCCAGTTGAAGTCGTCGCTGTTCTGGTCCACCGGGATGCTGCCGACTTCTTCTCCGTCCACCAGTTCCAGCAGCCGCAGGCCCTGGATTTCGGGCAGAGGCCCCTCTTCCTGAACATACAGGTTCAGCTCCACCGTGCCGTCCCAGCAATAAAGGCCATCCGACATGCTGGAAGAGCCGTACAGGTCCGCGTCTATGCCGGGCAAAAGTTCCTGCCGGGGGGACAGATACCAGTCAAGGGCCTCGGTGCGCTGGATATCTCCTTCCCGGAAGATCACCCGGGGAATCTCGCAGTCGGAAAAAATCGAGAGGGAGAAATGGGCGGTAAAGCTGCCGTTTTCCAGGGTGAGGGCTTCCTCCCGGCTCTCGCCCCCCTCCTGCACCACCAGGAAGGCCTGGGTATTTTCGGGGGAGAATTCCTTGGGGGTGACGGAACAATCCAGAAGAACGGACTGGGAGGCCTCGTCAAAGCTGCCGTATTCATAGGAAGAATCGGACAGCAGGCTGGCCTCTTTTTCCAGCTGATAGTACACCTGGGAAGAAATGCCCTGCACCGAGCTGTCCACCCGGGAGATCTGGCTGCTCAGATTGGTTTGCAGCTGGGTGACCTGCTTTTTCAGTGCCGCCACCTGCCACAGGCAGATAAGGCAGACCAGCAGGGAAAGGATGGGTACCGCACGCAGAAATTTGGCTTTCATACACTTCCTCCTTTTTGGAGCAAAACGGCCCCGGCTCCCTTTTTCGGGAACCGGGGCCGTCAAAAGGGCTCTCAATCCTGGGGGTGATATTGTGCGCAGGTGCACTTTTTCCATTTCAGGCCGCTGCCGCAGGGGCAGGGGTCGTTCCGGCCGATCTTCTGTACCCGCACCGGGGCCTGGCCCTTGCCGCCCCGGCTGGCCCGGTCGGCCACCGCGCCCTCGCCGGTGGGTTTGGCCACCTGTTCCCGCTCGGGGGGCCGCTCGGTGCGCACTTCCACCGTGAGCAGCATCCGCACCGCGTCCTCCCGGATGCTCTCCACCATGGCGTCGAACATCTCAAAGCCTTCAATGCGGTATTCCACCACCGGGTCCTTCTGGCCGTAGCTGCGCAGACGGATGCCGTCCTTGAGCTGATCCATATTGTCGATGTGGTCCATCCACTTCAGGTCCACATTCCGCAGCAGGCAGATCCGTTCCAGCTCCCGCATCAGGGGGCTGCCATACTTTTCTTCCTTCTTTTTCAGGACCAGTTCGGCCCGGTCGATGAGCAGCTTTGCCACATCCGCTTTTTCCAGGTCGTTCAGCTGTTCCTTGGTATAGCGGAAGTCGCCGTCCACACACAGCCAGCCCATGTAATGGCGGCGCAGGGCGGCAAAATCCCAGTCATCGGGCACTTCACCGGCCAGGAAGAAGTTGACGTTTTCTTCCACATTCTGGCGCAGCATCTCATGCATCTGGGCGCTGATATCCTCGCCGTCCAGTACCTTGCGGCGCTGGCCGTAGATGATCTCGCGCTGCTGGTTCATCACGTCGTCATACTGCAGCACGTTTTTACGGATGGAGAAGTTGCGGCCTTCCAGCTTCTTCTGGCTGCTCTCGATGGTGTTGGAAAGCAGCTTGGCCTCGATGGGCACATCGTCCTCCAGGCCCAGGCTGTTCATCATGTTCTGTACCCGCTCGCCGCCGAAGATCCGCATCAGATCATCTTCCAGGCTCAGGTAGAAGCGGGAAGCGCCCGGGTCGCCCTGACGGCCGGACCGGCCCCGCAGCTGGTTGTCGATACGGCGGCTCTCATGCCGCTCGGTGCCGATGATGAACAGGCCGCCGGCCGCCCGCACCTTTTCCGCCTCCACGGCGATCTCGGGCTTGTACTGGGCCAGCAGTTCCTCAAAACGGGCCCGGGCCGCCAGGATGCCCTCGTCCTGGGTGTCGCCGTGGCCGTCCGCCTCGGCAATCATCTCGGGGGCAAAGCCCTCTTTTTCCATCTGATTCTTGGCCATGTACTCGGCGTTGCCGCCCAGCACAATGTCGGTGCCGCGGCCGGCCATGTTGGTGGCGATGGTCACAGCCCCCAGCTTACCGGCCTGAGCCACGATCTGGGCTTCCTTGTCATGCTGCTTGGCGTTCAGCACATTGTGCTTGATGCCCCGGCGGGAGAGCATCTTGCTGAGGGTTTCGCTCTTTTCAATGCTCACGGTGCCCACCAGTACCGGCTGCCCCTTGGCGTGGCACTCGGCCACCTGATCGCAGACCGCGTTGTACTTGGCCTGGATGGTCTTGTACACCACGTCCGGGTAATCCTCCCGGGCCTTGGGCTTGTTGGTGGGCACGCTGACAATGTTCAGGCCGTAGATCTCGCTGAACTCGTCTGCCTCGGTGCTGGCAGTACCGGTCATGCCCGAGAGCTTGTCGTACATACGGAAATAGTTCTGGAAGGTGATGGTGGCCAGGGTTTTGCTCTCGGCGGCCACGGTCACCCCTTCCTTGGCCTCGATGGCCTGGTGCAGGCCGTCATTGTAACGGCGGCCCAGCATCAGACGGCCGGTGAATTCGTCGACGATGATGACCTCGCCGTCCTTCACCACATAGTCGATATCCCGCTTCATCACGCCCCGGGCCTTGATGGCCTGGTTGATGTGGTGCAGCAGGTTCATGTTGTCGGCGTCCGAAAGGTTCTCCACATTGAAGTACTTTTCGGCCTTGGCGATACCGCTCTGGGTCAGGGTGGCGCTCTTGTGCTTTTCGTCCACCACGTAGTCGCCGTCCACCTGCTCGTCCTGCTCGGTCTTGTCGTCCAGCTCCACGATCACGCTCTTTTTCAGAGTCTTGGCAAAGGCGTCCGCCTGCTGGTAAAGCTGGCTGGAATCGCTGCCCTTGCCGCTGATGATCAGGGGGGTACGGGCCTCGTCGATGAGGATGGAGTCCACCTCGTCCACGATGGCAAAGGAATGGCCCCGCTGCACCATGGCGTCCTTGGTGACCACCATGTTGTCCCGCAGGTAGTCAAAGCCGAATTCATTGTTGGTGCCGTAGGTCACATCCGCCAGGTAAGCGGCCTTGCGCTGGGGCGCGGCCACATCGTGCACCACCAGGCCCACGGTCAGGCCCAAAAAGCGGTAGACCTTGCCCATCCACTCCGAGTCGCGGCGGGCCAGGTAATCGTTTACCGTCACCACATGCACGCCCTTGCCGGCCAGAGCGTTCAGATATACAGGCAGGGTAGCCACCAGGGTCTTGCCCTCGCCAGTCTGCATCTCGGCGATGCAGGCACGGTGCAGCACAATGCCGCCGATGATCTGCACAGGGAAATGCTTCATGCCCAGTACCCGCCAGCTGGCCTCCCGGCAAACGGCAAAGGCGTCAGGCAGGATATCGTCCAGAGTTTCGCCCTCGGCCAGCCGCTGCTTGAGCAGGGGGGTCTGGGCTTTCAGCTCCTCATCGGAAAGCGCGGCATACTTTTCTTCCAGGGCCAGTACCTGGTCGGCAATGGGGCGGATTTTTTTCAGCTCCTTGTCGGAAAAGGTGCCGAAGATTTTTTCAATCAAAGACATGGGTAAAAAACACCTCTGTTGGGCAGACGGGCCAGAACCCGCCGCGAAATTGGGGAAAACTGCCTGCAAGGCATATACCTTATAATAGTACACCCGCCGGGCGCAGGCTGTCAAACCAGGCGGATGAAAAAAGTTTTAAAGTACTTCTTCCAGCTGGGAAAGGCAGGAGATCACCGGCGCGCCGGTGGCACGCAGGATATGAGCCGGCTGGTGCCCGGCGCTGCACAGCACGCACCTCACACCCAGGGCCTGGGCCACCTCCCAGTCATGCACCGTGTCCCCCACCATCAGAGCCTCTTCGGGGGCAAAACCCCGCCGGCGCAGAAAATCCAGCCCCAACTCCACCTTGCTCTTAGCGTAGATATCTCCCAGCCCCAAAAGGGTGCTGAAATATCCTTCCAGCCCCAGCTGGCGGGCCTGACGGCGCAGGGTGGGCAGGGGAGAGGCCGACAGGATGACCTGTTCCGCCCCGGCTTTGGAAAGGGCGGCCAGGGTCTCCTCGGCCCCGGCGGCCGGGCCGCAGGCTTCGCTTTCCGGGATGTAGTGCTCCATGTACCGGTGAGCCAGCACCTCGAAAGAATCCCTGGAAAAATCAAAGCCGGCCCGGCGGTAATAGTCGATGATGGGAAATCCGAAAATCTCCCGGTACTGGTCGGTATCATACCGCTGGGGATAGCTGAACTCTTTCAGCAGCCAGTTCAGGCTTTCCACGCAAAGGTCCAGGTCATCCAGCAGGGTACCGTTCCAATCCCATAAAATCAGGGTAGGCTTGGTCATACGCAAACTCCTTAGAAAAAAGCGGGGCAAAAGTCAACCTTTTGCCCCGCAAAAAAGCAACTTGTCCGATTCGGGCCCCGCCTTAGGCAAACGGCGCCCGGCGCCGCCCCTTTAGTGCTGGGGGCGGAAGATCCGGCCCAGGCCGGCGTTGGATTCAATGACTTTGACCAGGAAGACGCCCAGCACCATGCAGCTGATCACTTCGCCTACCGCTACGGTAAACCCGTTCCAGACCATCAGGGGCAGGGTGGCGGGGGTATCCGAGAAGAAGATGGCAATCTCCGGCCCCACGATCAGGGCGTTGAAGATCACCGGCGGCAGGGCGGGAAGTAGGGCCAGCCCCCGGAAGCGGAAATTCCGCAGCCGATAGGTGGTCAGGCAGGCCAGCAGGGTGGCGCTGGTGCCGAAAACCACGTCAATAAGGCCGGAACCCAGCAGATTGCTGAGGAAACACCCCAGGGTGACGCCCAGGATGTATTCGGGGCCGAAGATGGGCAGCAGGCAAAGGGCCTCGGCCACCCGCACCTGGATGGCTCCGTAGCTGAAGGGGGCCAGCAGCAGGCAGAGGGCCGTGTACAGGGCGGCCACCAGGGCGCAGCGCACCATCTTGTGGGTGCTCATGCTCCAGCCGGTGCCGGGGCGCAGGGCCCAAAGCGCCAGCAGGATCACCAGAACGGCCGCGAGGCCGGCGGACATAGGAAGAGAAAATTCCATGATACAATACTCCGGCGGAAAGATTTTGACCTGCCCGGCACCGCCAGGTCCCGGCAGGTTTGGACCGGCAGAAAAACTGCCGGCGAGCCTAAAATCCATAAGTTGCTCTTTGGGGCCGCCCGGGGGCGGCCGCGGCTATTATTGTAGCACAAAAGCCGCGGAAAACCTACTGTTTCCCGGATAAAAAGCCGATTTTTTCCGCAAAAAGACCAAAAGGGAAAGAAAAACACAAAAAACCGGCCGGAGCTGCCGGGTTTCGCCGGCCTTCGACAGGAAGGGGGCATTATACTGAAAGCAGCGAGGGAAACGGACTGCCGGGCAGAGAACAGCCCGGCCCAAGAGGAAAGGCGGTATACAATGAAACTGGAACTGAGACCCCGGCCGGATTATACCGGGACAAGGCACCCCTTTGAAGTCTATATCAGCCGGGAGGATCTTCTGCGGGAATACCGGCAGGATGCCCAGGGGTATTGGCGGGAATTTTCGGCCCTGATACGGGGAATGGAGCGCTGCGCGGAGGCCAGACCCGAGGCCTGGCGCCCGGAGGAGCTGGAAGAGATTGCCGATATTCTGGCAGCCCGGACGGACCTGGCAGGGCTGGCGCTCTCTCCCTTGGGGGAGGAAAAGCCCTGCCTGGGTTATGACTTCCTGCCCGGGAACGAGGGCGCCGGCACCCCGGGGTAAAGGGCGGCCCAGGCACGGCGAAAGACTTCTTCCACCTGCTCCCGGCTCAGCACCCCTTCGGCCAGCTTTTCGCCGTCCAGAAAATAGCAGGGTACATAGTAATAGTCAAAGCCCTGGGTCAGCTCTTTCTGGCGGCCCTCATCCACGATCCTGGGGGCCAGCGGCCGGTATAGGGGCTGGGCGGCCAGCAGTTCTTCCTGCCAGGCCAGTACCCGGCGGCAGTAGGGACAATTGGGCAGAATAAACAGACGAAAATCTTCCATAGATACTCTCCTTTCCGATACAGGGGATACCCCAGTATATGAAAGTGCGGTATCAAAAAAGCCTCCCCGCGCCCGGCGCGGGGAGGCTTTTGGTTTTGAATCAGAGCACCTTGCTCAAAAATTCCCGCAGGCGGGGATTTTCCGGGTGATCGAAGAATTCCTGGGGCGGCTTATCTTCCTGGATCTTACCCTTGTCGATGAAGATGACCCGGCTGGCCACCTCCCGGGCAAAGCCCATCTCATGGGTGACCACCACCATGGTCATGCCGCTTTTGGCCAGATCCTTCATCAGTTCCAGCACTTCGCCCACCATTTCCGGGTCCAGGGCGCTGGTGGGTTCGTCAAAAAGCAGCACTTCCGGGTCCATGGCCAGGGCGCGTATAATGGCGATGCGCTGTTTCTGGCCGCCGGAAAGCATGTTGGGGTAGGTATCCGCCTTGTCGGCCAGGCCGATCCGCTCCAGCAGTTCCATGGCCTGGGCGTCCGCCTCGGCCTGGGTCTTGCGCTTAAGCAGCACCGGGGCCAGGGTGATGTTCTGCTTGACCGTTTTGTGGGGGAAGAGGTTGAAATGCTGGAACACCATGCCCATCTTGGCACGGGTAGCATCGATATCCTTTTCGGTCACTTCCTGCCCATCCAGGAAAACATGCCCGCCGGTGGGTTCTTCCAGCCGGTTCAGGCAGCGCAGGAAGGTGGATTTGCCGCAGCCGGAAGGGCCTACCAGGCAGATCACATCTCCCTTTTCGATATTCAGGCTGATGCCGTCCAGCACGGTCAGCTTTCCGAAACTCTTTTTCAGGTCTTTAACGGCGATCACTCTGCCTCAGCCTCCTTTCCAGCTTACCCAACAGCCAGGTAAAGATCATGACCAGCACCAGGTAGATGGCGGCAATGCCCAGCAGGGGGTACATGGCCTCGAAAGTGCGGCTCATGACGCCCTGGGCGGCATACAGCAGTTCCTTGCCGCCGATGACTGTGATGAGGGAAGTATCCTTCAGCAGGACGATGAACTCGTTGCCCAGGGCGGGCAGCACCGCCTTGATGGCCTGGGGCACCACGATCACCCGCATGGTGGTGATATAGCCCAGGCCCAGGCTCCGGCCTGCTTCCATCTGCCCCGGGTCAATGGACATCAGTCCGCCCCGGATGATCTCGGAAACATAGGCCCCCGAGTTGATGCCCAGGGTAAGCACGCCCACGGCGGTGAAGTTCCGGCTGCTGGCAAAGATCACCATGCCCATGATCAGCAGCTGAACCATCATGGGGGTACCACGGATTACGGTGACATAGACCCGGGCAATGATGTTGAGCAGCCCCAGCAAGGGGTCGCGGCGGCCGGAGGGCTGCTGATCATGAGCCGTGCGGATGACGGCGACCACGCCGCCCAGCGCCACGCCCAGCAGCAGGGCACAGGCCGTTACCAGCAGGGTGGTGCCCACGCCTTTCAGGTACTGCAGCCACCGGTCGGAGTAAATGAATGCCTGGTAGAATTTGAAGTAGAAATCCTGCCAGAAGGCAAGATCCCCTCCGCTTTTGGCGATCTGGGCGAACTGCTCATACATCCCGGCCCAATCCATGTTCCTACCGCCTTTCTGTTTTCAAGGGATGATCCTGCCCGAAGGCAGGCCGTACAAAACGAGAAAGAAGGCGGCCCGGGCCGCAGGCCCCGAAAAGCCGGTTTTTGGCTTTCCGGGGCTGCGGCAGCGGTCGCCCTCAGACTATTTTTCCGCCAGGAGAGATTACTCGGCGGGAATGTACTTGTCCACGATGGCCTGGATGGTGCCGTCCTCGGTGAGCTCAGCCAGGGCGGTGTTGATGGCATCCAGCAGGGCAGTGTTGCCCTTGTTCACGCCGATGGCGTAATCCTCCACCGCAAACTCGGTGTCCAGGATCTTCAGGCCGGGGTTGCTCTCCACAAAGCTCTGGGCGGGGGCGTTGTCGATGACCACGCAGTCCACCTGGCCGTTCATCAGGGCCTGCACAGCGGTGAGGCCGTCGTCATAGGCCACCACAGCGTCCTCGCCGTAGCCGCCGTTCTCCGGGGTGTCGGAGCAGTAGAGGTAGCCGGTGGTGCCGCGCTGGGTGCCGATCAGCTTGCCCTCCAGGTCGTCGATGGAAGCAATGTCGGAATCCTCAGGCACGATAACCACCTGGATGCCGGTGGCGTAGCTGTCGGAGAAGTCCATCACAGCCAGACGCTCTTCGTTAACGGTAACGCCGGCCATAACCATATCGCTCTTGCCCTGCTGCACAGCCAGCAGAGAAGCGTCAAAATCCATATCGTCGATCTGCAGCTCCAGGCCCAGCTTGTCGGCAATGGCGCCGGCGATCTCCACATCGATGCCCTCGAAGGAGCCGTCGTCGGTGGTCATCTCATAGGGAGGAAAGGCAGCGTTGGTGCTCATGGTGAGCTTGCCGCTGACCACGGTGGTCACTTCGCCGGAAGCGGCGCTGGAAGAAGCTTCGCTGGAAGCAGCCTCGCTGGAGGCAGCAGCGCTGGAAGCAGGAGCGGAAGCAGCGGAGCTGCTGGAAGAAGAACCGCCGCAGGCGGCCAGAGACAGAGCCAGGCAGAGAGCCGTGGCCATAGCCATATACTTTTTCATGCTTGATTTCTCCTTTTTTAAATGGGGCCGCGCGGGCCCTGTTCCCTCTGAAAAGCCCGAAGCAGGGGGCTTTTGCGCCGCCAGGGCGTCTTCCCCGGCGGGATGCTTCTAAGTATAGATGCATATTTATTCTTTGTCAAGCATTCCGGCTGCCAGGAAAAAACTTTTTGCGTTTTGCACAAAGCCGGCGCGAAAAAAAAGAGAGATGGGGCTATAAAATCCAAAAAAAGCTGAAATTGTGCCGGTTTTTCTCGGCTAACGCAGGGGATGGCCCGGGGAAGAGAGCCGGAAGAACCCGCTCGCCCCCCAAAGAAACGGAATGAATAAAAATGCGAAACAATCGAATAAAAATTCCAAATATGCGAATAAACATGCAAATATGCAGAAGCGGGACCGCCCTTGTATCCCGGCGGGCAGGTGTGGTACAATACTTTTTATATAAAGGGGCCCTGGGGGTGCCCTGCCGGCCCCGCCGCCTGCCCATACCAGGCCGGGCGGAAAGAGATCTTTTGATTCCAGAGGAGAGAGAGCATGACTCTGAAAAGTATCCTGATCATCCTGATTATGGTGGTTGTTTTTACCGCGGCAGTCATCTGGATTGCCAAAAATGGCGGCTGGGACAGTGAAAAAGGCTGCCACGGCGACTGCAATGCCTGCAAGAGCCGCTGCGAAGAGCAGGAAGCCTTGAAAAAGATCCGGGCAGAAAAGGCCAAAAAGGCCCAGGAAGAGGCTGAGAGGATCCTGAAAGAGGAATCCGGCCGCTGAAACAAACCATACAGGGCCCGGCAGAACCGCTTTTACGGTTTTGCCGGGCCCTGCGCTTTTAAAGGGCATCTCAACCCTCCCAGGGATCATACAGGTCATCTTCGCCGGTATAGCGCTCGGCCAGGGTCTTTTCCAGCAGATGGTGCAGGCTTTCCAGCTCTTCATCGCCCAGGGCCCGGGCGGTGAGCATCTCGCCGGTCATGCGGGTAAGGCTGCCGCCCCAAAACCGCTCCAGGAACCGGCGCACCCGGCCAGCCAGGTAACGGCGGCGGTCGATCAGGGGAAGATACCGGTTGCGGCCCCCCTGTTTGCTCACACGCACAAAACCCCGCTTTTCCAGCCGGTAGAGGAAGTTGAGCAGGGTGCTGGGGGCCCAGCGCTCCCCCTCCAGGGCCAGCTGGATCTGATAAAAAGAGGCTTCGCCCCCGCAGCGCCATAGGGCCAGCATGACCTTTTCCTCGCTGTCGGGCAGGTCTTGAATTTCCAAATCCGGGGTCATGGTCCGGGCCACCTCCTGAAATTCTCCGATTTTTTTATTTTACAAATGCAAAATAAAAGGGTAATTTATTTTACACTTGTAAAATAAATCTTGTCAAGAGAGGGAATGATTTCCCCTTTTTGGGGGGCAAACCGGGCCCTGGGAGGGCCGAAGAGCCGGGCCAATGAGGGACTGTTGCTTCAGTGCGCACATTTTACGAAAAAAGACTTTGCAGGCCGCACAGGCGGGGGAAGTTTGTGGGTTTTGCTGATTTTTTTAGGGCAGGGGCTGTGGTATCATCAAACCAGTATTTTACACAAAGTGAGGAAGATGATCATGGCAAGAGTATACAATTTCAGCGCAGGCCCCTCTATGCTGCCCCTGCCCGTTCTGCAGAAAGCCCAGGCTGAACTCCTGGATTATAAGGGAACCGGTATGTCGGTGATGGAGATGAGTCACCGCAGCGCAGCTTTTGAGGAGATCCTGCAGGGTACTCTGGCCGGGATCCGCCGGGTCCTGAAGGTGCCGGACAATTATAAGATCGGCTTTTTCCAGGGAGGCGGCACTGCCCAGTTCGCTATGGTCCCCCTGAACCTGATGACCAACGGCCGGGCGGATTATATCGTCACCGGCAATTTTTCCCAGAAGGCGGCAGAGGAGGGGGCCAAGTACGGCACTGCCCGGATCGCTGCCTCCAGCAAGGATAAAAACTTCACCTATATCCCGGATGTGAAGGCCATCCAGTACGACCCCCAGGCCAGCTATGTCCATATCTGCCAGAACAACACCATCTTTGGCACCGTGTATAAGGAACTGCCCCAGGTGCCGGGGGTGCCCCTGGTGGCGGATATGTCCAGCTGCATCATGAGCCAGCCCACCGATGTGAGCCAGTACGGGCTGATCTATTTTGGGGTACAGAAAAACATCGCCCCCGCCGGTATGGCGGTGGCCATCATCCGGGAGGACCTGCTGGGTCATGCCCGGCCGGAATGCCCCACCATTATGAACTACACCAAGCTGATCGAAAAGGACAGCATGTACAATACCCCCAACTGCTGGAGCATTTACATGACCGGCCTGGTGATGGATTGGCTGGAGCATGAGGTGGGCGGCCTGGAAGAGATGGAAAAGCTTAATCGCCGCAAGGCCGGCCTGCTCTACGATTATCTGGACAGCCAGGATTTCTTCTGCAATCCGGTGCAGAAGGAGTACCGCTCCATCATGAATGTCACTTTCACCAGCCCCTCCAAAGAGCTGGACGCCAAGTTCTGCGCCGAGGCGGCCCAGGCCGGGCTGGTAAGCCTGAAAGGGCACCGGCTGGTGGGCGGCATGCGCGCCAGCATCTACAATGCCATGCCCCAGGAAGGTGTAGAAAAGCTGGTGGCCTTTATGGATGCCTTTGCCAAGGCCAACCGCTGAAGGAGGAAAAAGACCTATGTTTGTTGTTCGTACCCTCAATTCGATCTCGCCTGCGGGGCTGAGCAAGCTGCCCCAGAACCTGTACACCCTTTCCCAGGATAACCCCCAGCCGGACGGTATTCTGGTGCGCAGCGCCGATATGCATGAGATGGAGCTGAACCCCAACCTGCTGGCCATTGCCCGGGCGGGGGCCGGCGTCAACAATATCCCCCTGGACCGGTGCAGCCAGCAGGGCATCGTGGTCTTCAATACCCCCGGTGCCAACAGCCGCTCGGTGGCCGAGCTGGTGGTGGGCGCCCTGGTGATGGGCAGCCGCAACCTGGTGCCCGCCGCCCAGTGGGTGCAGAACCTGGCCGGTACCACCAGCGCGGCGGCTCTGGCCAAAGAGGTGGAAAAGGGGAAAAAGCAGTTCATCGGCCCCGAGCTGAAGGATAAGCGGCTGGGAGTGATCGGCTTGGGCGCCATCGGCGTCAAGGTGGCCAATATGGCCCTTGCCCTGGGCATGGAGGTCTACGGCTACGACCCTTATATCAGTGTGGACGCGGCCTGGAACCTGAACCGGGGAGTAGTGCACTGCGTGAACCTGAACGATCTGCTGCGCAAGTGCGATTATGTGACCCTGCATGTGCCCATGACCCCCGCCACCCGGGACACCCTGAATGAAAAGGCCCTGGACAGCTGCAAGGACGGGGTGCGGGTGCTGAACTTTGCCCGGGGCGAGCTGGTGAACAACCAGGCCATGCTGGCAGCGCTGGAAAGCGGCAAGGTGAGCTGCTATCTCACCGACTTCCCCGCGCCCGAACTGCTGGGTGTGCCGGGCGTGATCTGCACCCCCCACCTGGGCGCTTCCACCCCGGAAAGCGAGCAGAACTGCGCCGTAATGGCGGCCGAGGAGCTGAGCGATTACCTGAAAAACGGCAACATCCGCAACAGCGTGAACATGCCGGAGGTGGTACAGCCCCGCAGCGGCAGCCGCCGGATCTGCCTGATCCACAAAAACGCCCCCGGCCTGATCAGCAGCATCACCGCCGTGACCACCCAGGCCGGCCTGAACATCGAGACCATGGTCAACAAGAGCAAGAAGGAAATGGCCTATACCCTGCTGGATGCCACCGGCGCCGTGCCTGCCGATCTGGCCGGCCAGCTGGCCGAGATCCCCTCGGTGATCCGGGTGCGGATCCTGTAAGAAAACAAGAAATTTTCCCCGGAGAGAAAGGGAAAAAGCGGCCCGGAAAGCGGGCCGGCAGGAGCCGGGAAGGTTCGAAAATCCAATTCTCTTTTGCTTTTTTCATTGATGATCTTTATGAAACGTGGTAAAACAGGGAAGGAAGCCCTGAAAATGAAAAAAGAAGAGAAGGAGAACCCATGAAACATTATGAACCGGGCAAGCCGTACCCCCGCAAGCGGACGGACAGCGGCCCTGCCGTCCGCCGTCACAGCGCGGCGGCCTATGCCCGCCGGGAAATGCGCCGCAAACAGATCCGCCGCAACCGCATCCTTTTTGGGGTGCTGCTGGTCATCCTGGCGGGGCTGATCTTTGCGGCGGTACATCTGACTCTCAAGGATAAAGGGGAGGAGGGCGCTTCCTCTTCCCAAAGCAGTGCCTCGTCGGCTGTTTCCTCGCCGCCGGCCAGCCAGCCGGCCAGTGAACCGGCCAGCGAGCCCACCCAGCAGGAACCGGCTGCCTTTGTGCCTCCCTGGGATACCACCGGCGAGGAAGGATTCCCCTATCTGGTGGCGGTGAACCGCGTCACCCAGACCGTCACGGTCTATGAAAAGGATGAGGAGGGCAATTATACCCAGCCTCTCAAGGCCATGATCTGCTCCACCGGCGATGATACCCCGGAGGGCAGCTTTCACACCAGCGATCAGTACACCTGGCGGGCCCTGGTGGGTGGGGTGTACGGCCAGTATGCCACCCGCATCACCAGCGACATCCTGTTCCACTCGGTGCCCTACTATGCCGAGGATAAATCCCAGCTGGAAAGCGAAGAGTACAACAAGCTTGGCACCCCGGCCAGCCTGGGCTGTATCCGTCTGAAAGTGGTGGACTGCAAGTGGATCTATGACGAGTGCCCCAGCGGCACCCCGGTGGTCATCTTTGACGGGGACGCCTCCAACGACCCGCTGGGCACCCCGGAATTTGAACCTATGGATCTGGAAAGCCCCAACGCAGGGTGGGACCCCACCGATCCCGACCCGGCCAATCCCTGGCTGGCTTCGGCCTGAAAGCAAAAAGACAGCGAAGGCATTGCCTTCGCTGTTTTTGTTTGGGTGCTTCAGCGGTATTCCCGGGCCAGCTTATCCAGGCTCATCACCGCGTGCTCGGCGGCATGGGCGGCTTTTTTGGCCACCTTCTTCATCTGATGGGTGTTCTGGTGGGTGGCCCACAGCCCCAGCATTCCCGCGGCGGCCCCCAGGGCCAGACCGGTGGCGGCCATGGTCATCGTGCTTTCCTTGCGCATGGATGGTTTCCTCCTTGGTTTTTGTTCCGTAGCGTTCAGGGGAGGCCGGCCCCGGGCCGGCTTGCTCCCTTTCCGGTAGCATTCCCCGGAAAAAGGCGGTTATTCACCTTTGTACCCCGGGCCGGGTTGTGGTACAATGGTTAGCGTATTTGGAAAGGAAGACCTGCCATGACCAACCAGCAACCCAAACGGATCCTGTGCATCCACGACCTGGCCGGCGTGGGGCGCTCCAGCCTCTGCGCCATCCTGCCGGCCCTGGCGGTGATGGGGCACCAGCCCCTGCCGCTGCCCACGGCTCTGCTTTCCACCCATACCGGCGGGCTGGGGAGCCCGGCAGTGCTGAATACCGACGGATATACCCCCCGGGCCCTGGAACACTACCATGCCCTGGGGCTGAAAATCGACTGCATTTATACCGGCTATCTTTCCGACGAGGAGCAGCTGGCTCTGGTGCGCCGTGCCTTTGAGCTCTGGCCGGATGCCCTCAAGGTCACCGACCCGGTGATGGGGGACGGGGGAAAGATCTACAGCGGGCTGAGTGAATCCCTCTGCCGGGGGATGGGGCAGATCTGCGCCCTGGCCGATCTGATCACCCCCAACCTGACCGAGGCCTGCTACCTGCTGGGCCGGCCCATGCCCCGGAAGCTGGAGAGGGAAGAGGCGCTGGAACTGGCCGAGGAGCTGGCCGGCCGGTATGGCCAGGTGGTGGTGACCGGCCTGCCCATGGGGCAGGATCTGGCCAATGCGGGGGCCCGGCGGGGCCAGCCGGGCTTTTTGGTAAAGCGCACCCGGCTGGGCACCAGCTATCCCGGCACCGGGGATCTTTTTGCCGCTGTGCTGGTAGGGCAGCTGCTGCGGGGGGGCAGCCTGGAAGAAGCGGCCGAGCTGGCCGCAGGCTTTGTGGCCGATTGCATTGCCGCAACCCCCGAAACCGCCGATACCCGGCTGGGAGTATGGCTGGAGCCTCGGCTGGGGCTGCTGGCCCCGGGCAGAAAAGAATAAGGAGAAAAAGATGGCCGTATTGAATATTGTAATGGTGGAGCCTCGCATCCCCCAGAATACCGGCAACGTGGCCCGCACCTGTGCTGCCACCGGGGCGCGCCTTCACCTGGTGGGGCCCATGGGTTTTGCCATCGACGACAAAAAGCTCAAGCGGGCGGGCCTTGACTATTGGCATTTGCTTGATATAACATATTATGAGAACCTGGAAGATTTCTTTGCGAAAAACAGCGGGCCTTTTTACTATTTTTCCACCAAGGCGCCCCGGAAATATACCGACCTGGCCTACCCGGACGGGGCCTATCTGGTCTTTGGCCGGGAGGATCGGGGGCTGCCGGAGAGCCTGCTGGTGCGCAACCAGGATTGCTGCGTACGCCTGCCCATGCGGGGGCAGGCCCGCAGCCTGAACTTATCCAACAGCGTGGCGGTGGGGGTGTACGAAGCCCTGCGCCAGTGGGATTTCCCGGAACTGGAAAACAAGGGCCGCCTGCGCGAGTATGAATGGAAGGACGAGGGAGCAGAGCATGAGTAAGATTGCCATTTTGACCGATTCCTCCTGTGATATTCCCCAGGAGTTGGCGGAACGGTACGGGATTGACGTGTTCGGTTTCCCCATCACCCTGGATGGGAAGACCTATATTGAACGGCAGGATTTTACCCAGGATGAATTCTATGACATGATGCGTCAGGCCCAGGGTGTGCCCAGAACGGCCGCCATCACCAGCCTGCAGTTTTTTGAGCGGTTCTGCCAGTATATCGATGAGGGATATACCGACCTGCTGCTGATGACCCTGAACCGGGGCGGCAGCAGCACTTACGACAACGCCCTGCTGGCCATGGCCCAGCTGGACGAGGAGCGGCCCGGCCACGACTTTAAGATCCGTTTGGTGGATGGCCGCACCTACAGCATGGCCTTTGGCTGGTATCTGTGCGAGGCGGCCCGCCGCATCCGCAACGGGGCCGAGGTGGACTATGTGGTGCGCCAGCTGGAAGACCAGATGGACCGGGAGGAGATCTGCCTGGCGGCTTTCACCCTGCGGCAGATGAAGAAGAGCGGCCGGATCAGCGCGGCCGCCGCCTTTGCGGGCGAACTGCTGGGGCTGCGCCCCATCATCAGCCTGATCGACGGCAAGACCCGGGTGGAAGCCAAGGTGCGGGGAGACGCGGCTGTGGCCCCTGCCATGATCAAGTATGTGAAGAGCCGGGTGGAAAGCCTGGCCGATACCGAATACCAGCTGGCCTACACCGATAACCCGGAAAAACTCAAGGAGCTGGAAAAGCTCTGCAAAAAGGAGTTCGGGCATCCGCCGGTGAATATTTTCAAGCTGGGCGGTGCGGTGAGCGCCAATACCGGCCCGGACGCCCTGGCCATTGCCTACCAGGGCAAGCCCCGGGGCGGGGTCAAGGGCTGAGGCCGTTTTTGCGGTCAGATAACAGGCCGGGAAGGAGAAATTCTTCTTCCCGGCCTGTTTTTGCGTGAAGGGTGAGGATTCCTCACATGGGGGTGAAAAAAACTCCCTTTACGCAAATCAAAGGGAGGCGTATACTGAAACAAAACGGCGGGATAAGAAAAAAGCCCCGTTGGGCCTGGAAAAAGAAGGGAAGCGCCAAAATGACCAACAAGCAAAAGGGGATTTTGTTTAATCTGCTCTCCTGCGTGGGATTCGGCTGCATGAATGCCTGTGTGCAGCTGGCGGGGGATCTGCCCTCCATGCAGAAATGCTTTTTCCGCAATTCCGGGGCGCTGCTGGTGGCCACCTTCATCATCCTGAGCAAGCACATCGGGTTTTCGGTGCCCAAGGCGGCCCGGCCCAGCCTGCTGGCCCGCAGCATCTATGGCACCATCGGTATCTTCTGCAATTTCTACGCGGTGGATCGGCTCACCCTGGCGGACGCCAACATGCTCAACCGGCTTTCCCCCTTCTTTGCCCTGCTCTTCTCGGTGTTCCTTTTGAAAGAGAGCATCCGCCCTCTCCACGGGCTCACCATGGTGGGCGCCTTCCTGGGCAGCCTGCTGATCATAAAGCCCAGCTTTGCCAATATGAACCTGGTGCCCTCCCTGATCGGCGCGCTGGGCGGTTTGATAGCAGGTGTGGCAGCCACGGAACTTCGGCTGACCTCCAAAAAGGGCTCACCGGAAATGTGCACGGTCTTTTATTTCTCCCTGCTTTCCACCCTCATTGTGCTGCCTTTCTTTATATGGGATTACACCCCCATGAGCGCCTATCAGTGGGTATGCCTGTGCGGCGTGGGCGTGTTCGCCGGGATCGGCCAGTTCGGGCTCACCAAGGCCTATGCCTGTGCCCCCAGCCGGGAGATCAGCATCTATGAATATGCCCAGGTGGTATTTTCCGCCCTGCTGGGCTTCTGGCTCTTTGATCAGCTGCCCGACGGCTACAGCGTGCTGGGCTATCTGGTTATCTTTGGGATGTCGGGGATCATGTTCCTGTACAATAACCAGATGCTCTTCTTCAAAAACGCTGCCCCCATGCCGGAGGAAGAAGGCTGAAAGAAAAAATAAAAGCGCAAAGGCGAGCCGCCTTTGCGCTTTTTTCTTTACTCTCAGCCATGGTGCCGGCACCCCTGGCCGCCGGAATGCCCCTGACCTTCGGTTCCGCAGCCCTCCCCAGCGGAGCCCCAGCCGGGAGAGGAATCGCTGCCCTGACTGCCGTTTTCCTCCTGACAGGCCTCGGTCATGTCCTGGATCTGGCGCATGGTCATGTGGCAGATTTCATTCAGATCCAGTTCCGGGTCCAGACTCTGCAGGGCCAGGCAGGCCCGGTACTTTCCGTAGGAAAGCCCCAGCTCATGGGCGGGGCCTACCTCCTGGTAGCTGGCCGAGCAGCAGTAAATGTTTTCCTGGCCGGCAGTTTCTTCTTCCAGGAAAGCCAGCAGTTTTTCCCCCGCCTCTTCCCCGCCGCTTACCACCGCGATGGAGACCAGCTCGTCGGCAGAGAGATACTCTGCCAGCTCATCGCTGGCAAGGATCTCTTCCAGGGCGGCGGTGGAATCTTTGTATTTCAGATCCAGGGTTTCGGCCCAGGCCTCACCGTCGCTGTTGAAACCTTCCACCGAGATCACCCGGTTCAGCCCGTTGATCCCCAGTTCCAAGGAAAGGTTCACGTCAATGCTTACGGTGAGCCGGGGGGTGTAGTAGAAGCGGCCGCCCGCCAAAGCCACTGCCAGCAGGGCCAGGCAGGCCAGCAGGGGCGCCGGCCTCAGCCGCCGGGCCGGGCGGCGGTAGAGCCTTTGAGCCAGGAATTCCTTGGTGCCCTCCCGCAGGGCGGCATCGGCCTGAACAGCCCCAAAGGCTCGCTTGATCTCATCCCTCACAGTCGTCACCTCCCAGCTGTTCCCGCAGCATCCGGCGGGAACGGGTCAGAAGTGTGTAAACGGTATTCACGTTCTTGTGCAGGATCCGGCTGATCTGGGGGGCGGTATAGTCCTCGTAGTAGTGCAGGTATACCACTTCCCGGTATTTGGGCGGCAGGGAAAGCACCGCCTCCAGTACCTCCCGGTTCTCGCTCCCGGCGGGGGCGGCTGATTCCAGCACCTGATCCAGGGGGACGGTGCGGCTGCGGAAAAAGCTGCCCAGCAGGTCCCGGCAGGCATTCAGGGTCACCCGGATCAGCCAGGCCTTTTCGTGCTCGTCGCTCTGGAACAAAACAGAACTAAGGGCATATTTCAAAAAGACAGTTTGAAATATGTCCTCGGTATCCGCTCGGTTTTTCAGATGGACCATGCACAGGCGGCGGACCATAGGAGCGTAGCGATCCACCGCTCTGTTTACCTCTTCCTCACTCCGCATAGGCTTTCCCCGGTTTCAATCAGTTCCAGTGCCCTCCGTGATGGCCGCCTCCCTGGCCGCAGTGGCGGGCGGCAGAGTTGTGGTCGCACACCCCGTCTCCGTCCAGGTCGGCAAAGCCCCCGGCAGGGCAGTTCTCGTTGGGGCAGTTCTGCCCGGCATAGGGGCAGGAGCCATCACCGGCAGGGCAGGCGGGGTTGCTTGTCTGGCAGTACAGCCCACGGCCTTCCCAGCCGCCGGCGGCAAGGGCACTGGTAGCGCCGATGCAGAGTACCAGGGCCAGGGCAAGGATGATGATTGCGGTCTTTTTCATGATGCGTTCCTCCCGTCAAGATACTTGGTATTCACTACCAATACGGCCGACAGGGGAAAATCCATTCATTCTTTCAAAAAATTTTTACAGCCCCAGCAGGGGGTACAGGATCAGGCCGGCCGCCCCGGCCCCTGCCATCACCCGGAGCGGACTGAGCCGGAACCGCCGCAGCCCCAGCAGGGCGGCGGCAAAAATCAGTACGGCCGGGCCGTTGACCTGCTGGAAAGAGGAGGGCAGCTGCCCCCCAAACAGGGCCAGCAGCAGGATGGAAAGCCCGGCCGAGGCGATCATCCCCACTACGGCGGGGCGCAGGCCGGAGAGGATCCGCTGCATGGCGTTCAGGCTGCGGTATTTGTAGTAGAGCCGGGCCAGCAGCAATACAATGCAGCAGGAGGGCAGCACGCAGCCAAAGGTGGCCACCAGCGCGCCGGGAATGCCGGCGACCCGGATCCCCACAAAGGTGGCGGAGTTGATGGCAATAGGGCCGGGGGTCATCTCGGCGATGGTGATGATATCGGTGAATTCGGTGGCCGAAAGCCAGCCGTGCAGTTCCACCACCTGGTGCTGGATGAGGGGGATGGCCACATACCCGCCCCCCACGCTGAACAGCCCGATCTGGAACATGCTGAGGAAAAGCTGCAGATAGATCATGCGTCCTTCTCCTTTCCCTTGCCGGCTTTGCGGCAGCGGTCCAGCACGCCAAAAAAGCCGATGCAGCCGCAGATCAGGATCACCCAGAACACGTTTGCCTTGAAAAAGTATACCGCCGTGAATACCCCGGCCAGGATCAGCCCGGCGGCCAGGTTCCGGCCGGCCAGCACCGAGCGGCTCATGTCCAGCACCACGCTGCAGATCACCGCGGCCACCCCGGCCTGCATGCCCAGCATGACGGCGTTCACATAATAGTTGGAACGGAACTGCTGGTAGAAAAAGGAGATCACCGAAATGATGATCAGGGGCGGCAGCACGGTGCCGAAGGCGGTGATCAGGGCGCCGGGCACGCCGGCCATCCGGTAGCCCAGCATCAGGGAGGCATTCACCGCAATAGGCCCGGGGGAGGACTGGGATACCGAGATCAGGTCCAGCATTTCCTCCTCGTCGATCCAGCCCAGCTCATCCACGAACCGCTTGCGCATCAGGGGCACGATCACATAGCCGCCGCCGAAGGTGAAGGCGCTGAGCCGAAAGGTGGAGCAGAACAACTCCTTATACAGTGCAGCCCTTTTTATCATGGCAGAATCCCTCCCATTTTCTTCCCCCTTATTGTATGCCTTGTCTTTAAATAAGTAAAATAATATAATTTTATAAAATTCATATTAAAATCCATATAAAAATGAGGGATAGCTATGACCATCCGGCATCTGAAAATTTTCACCGAGGTTGCCCGACAGGGCAGCGTGACCGGCGCAGCCAGAAAGCTGTATCTCACCCAGCCGGCGGTGAGCCTGGCCCTGCGGGAACTGGAAGAACACTATGGCACCCGCCTGTTTGACCGGTTGGGGAGGGGGCTGCAGATCACCGATTCGGGCCGCCGCCTGCTGGAATATGCCGCCCCTCTAGCCGACGCCTTCGAGGAGATGGAGCGGGCCATGGAGGACCCCGACCGGGCGGGGCAGATCCGGATCGGCAGCAGCCTTACCATCGGGGCCTGCCTGCTGCCCGGGTACCTGAAGGCCCTGGCTGCCCAGCGGCCGGGTGTAGGGCAGAAGGTGCTGGTGGATAACTCCCGCCGGATCGAGGAGGCGGTGGAGGCCGGGGAGCTGGACCTGGGCCTGGTGGAAAATCAGGTGGATAACCCGGCCCTTGCCTGTTATCCCTTTCTGGAGGATCGGCTGATCGCCCTGTGCGGGCCGGAGCACCCCTTTGCCCAGGGGCAGCCGGTGGAACTGGGGGAATTCCTGCGCCAGCCGCTGCTGGTGCGGGAACACGGCAGCGGCACCCGGGAGCTGTTCGAGAGTGCTCTGCGCCTGGCGGGAGGCACCGCGGAACCCAGGATGGAGAGCGTCAGCAATACGGCTCTGCTGCGGGCGGCGGCGGCCGGCCTGGGGCTGGCGGTGCTCACCGAGCGGCTGGCCCTGCCGGAACTGGAAAAGGGGACCCTCTGCCGGGTAAATCTGGTGGAGGTGAACTTCGGGCGGGTGTTTACCCTGATCCACCATAAAAAGAAGCGTCTTTCCCCCACACTCCGGGCTTTTATGGAGATCGTGATCGGCCGGCCCGGCGGTGTGCCGGAGAATCAAAGCCGGTAAAAGCGGCGCAGGCAGTCCAGCATGCGGGCCAGAGCAGGGTTGGCCTGATCCTTTTTCCAGTATGCCAGAATGCGGGAGGGGGCCTGGCCGGTCACCGGGATGACGGTCAGATTCCGGGCGGTGGTCAGGTGGCGGGTGGCATATTCCGGCAGCACGCATACCCCCATCTCGGCGGATATCAGGATAAAAGTATTCTCGATATCCGGGCAGTCATACACCCGGAACGGCGGCCGGGAGATCAGCTCATCCCCTTCCAGGTCTTCCAGCCTTAACTCCGCCTTCTGGGCAAAGGGGTGGGAAGAATACACCACCGCCCTCAGTGGGTATTCCCGAAGGGGCAGCCGGCCATATTCCTCCCCGGCCAGAAACCCCTCGTATTCCGGGGCAAAAATCAGGTCGGCACTGCCGCTTTCCAGGGCCTGGGCCAGCTGGTCCGCCCCGCCCCGCTCCAGCTCCAGCCGAATTCCGGGGTTTTCCCGGTGGAAGGTCATAAGCAGGTTGGAAAAAGAGGTCTTCTCATAGCCCTTGATATAGCCGGCTTTCAGCCGGCCGGAAAAGCCGCCGGCCGCAGCCTCCGCCTTCCGGCAGGCCGAGCGGGTACGCTCCAGGATGGCCCGTGCCTCGGTGAGAAACACCTGGCCGGCGGCGGTGAGCTGCACCTGCTTTTTGGTGCGGAAAAACAGCTGGGCGCCCACCTCTTCTTCCAGTACTTGGATCTGGCGGGTGATGGCGGTCTGGGAAACATACAGGGCCTCGGCGGCCCGGGTAAAGTTCAGATACCGGGCCACCGTCAGGAAATATTCCAGCTGACGGCTGGTCATAACATCCCCTCCTTTGAAAGAATAATAACAAAAAGTTATTGCAAGAGCAATATTTTCGATTGGAAAACCAAAAACAAAGGGCGTACAATCTGTTTTTGTAAGGAATGCTTCTAAAAAGCCAATACAAAACGGAGGGTGCGCCATGAAAATCGGGGTGTTTGAAGTGCGGGCGGATGAGGCCCGCTGTCTGGAAAATCTGCAGCAGGAACTGGGCTTTGAGGCAGTGACCCGGCAGGAACCGCTGACCCTGGAAAACGCAGAGCTTGTGCGGGGCTGCCAGGGAATCTCCATCCTGGGGCAGAGCCGGATGGATGAAAAGCTGCTGGAAAAGCTGCGGGAACTGGGGGTTGGCTGCCTGACCACCCGCACGGTGGGGTACAACCATATCGACCTGGAAGCCGCCCGAAAGCTGGGCGTTCAGGTGTGCAACGTTTCCTATGGGCCGGAGAGCGTGGCCGACTATACCATCATGCTGCTGCTGCTTTTGCTGCGCAATTATAAGCCCGCTTTGTACCGGCAGAACGTGAACGATTATTCCCTGGCAGGGCTGATGGGCCGCCAGGTGAAAAACCTCACGGTGGGGGTAGTGGGCACCGGCCGGATCGGGCTGAAGGTGATGGAAGAACTCAGCGGCTTTGGCTGCCGGATCCTGGCCAGCGATCCCTATCCCAACGAGAAGGCCCGGCAGTACGGCACCTATGTGCCTTTGGAACAGCTGTGGCGGGAATCGGACTGCATCACCCTCCACGCCCCGCTCACCACGGAAAATTATCACATGATCAACCGGGAGACCCTGGCCCTTATGAAGGATGGGGTGATCCTGCTCAACTGCGCCCGGGGGCCTCTGATGGATACCGAGGCAGTGATCCAGGCAGTGGAGGATAAGAAGATCGGCCGGCTGGGCATGGATGTGATCGAGGAAGAGGAAGGGATCTATCACATGGACCGGCGGGATGATATCCTGAAAAACCGGCCCATGGCCTACCTGCGCCAGTTCCCCAATGTGGTGATGACCCAGCACCTGGCTTTTTACACCGAGGAAGCGGTGGAGAGCATGGTGGAAGGGGGCATCCGGAACCTGTGCGGGATGATCGGGGGCGAGAAGGTTCCCGGCCAGCTTTGCTGAAGAAAACCAACAAGGAGCCCCTGCGCCCAAAGGCGCGGGGGCTCCTTGTATTTTGGCCGGCCGCGATTGACAAGAACGGGGGAGGGGGTACAATAAAAAGAAAAGGATTTGCCCAAAAATGGCGGGCAGAAATCTGCAAGGGGGAAAAAGAATGGAAGAGCAGGAAAAGAATCAAGGCGGGCAAGAGGGCGCGATTCTGGTGGATATGCCTCTTTTGCAGCATACCCTGAGCAGGATGAAAAAGGAAAAGGAAAATTTTCAGGAGCTGCTGCAGCAGGGGCAGGAGGGCGAGGAAAGTGTTTTTTATGACATCGCCGTCTGCTACATAGAGGGAAAAGGCACCAAAAAGGACCCTGCCCAGGCGGTGCAGTGGCTGACCTGGGCCGCCCAGAACGAGGAATTGCGGGCCATTTATGGCCTGGGCCGCTGCTATGAGGATGGCGTTGGGGTGGAAAAAGACCCGGCCAAAGCGGTGGAGCTGTATCAGCAGGCAGCGGGGCAGGATTACCCGGCCGCCCTGTGCAGCCTGGGGCTGTGCTATGAACACGGCGAGGGTGTGCCGGAAGATAAACTCCGGGCGGTGGACTATTACCAGAAGGCCGCCGAGCTGGATTTTGCCCCGGCCCAGTGCAATCTGGGGTATTGCTGGCTTACCGGCATCGGGGTGGAACCGGACCTGACTCAGGCTCTGGAATGGATCCAGAAGGCTGCCCAGCAGGAATATCCCCGGGCCTGGCAGCTGCTGAGCCACTGCTATCGGGACGGGCAGGGGATAGAAAAGGACCTGGCCCAGAGCGTGGAATACAGCCAGCTGGCAGCCCAGGCCGGGTATGCCCCGTCCCTGTGCGACCTGGGCGTCTCCTATGAATGCGGCGAGGGTGTGCCGGAGGATAAGCCCCGGGCGGTAGAGCTCTACCGGCAGTCGGCCCAAAAGGGGTACGCGCCCGGCCAATGCAACCTGGGCTTTTGCTGCCTGACCGGTATCGGGATGGAAAAGGATGTTCCCCAGGCGCTGGAATGGCTGGGGAAAGCGGCGGATCAGGGATATGCCCGCGCCCTCTGCCTTCTGGGCCGCTGTTATGAAGAGGGCGACGGGGTGGAAAAGGATGTCCGCAAGGCGGCGGACTATTACCAGGCCGCTGCCCAGAAAGGGTATGCGCCGGCCCAATGCGACCTGGGGCTCTGCTATGAGCTGAGCCAGGGGGTAGAAAAGGATACCGCCAAGGCGGTGGAACTCTATCGCCAGGCGGCCCAGCAGGGCCATGTGAACGCCCAGTGCAACCTGGGATATTGTTACATGACCGGCATCGGTACCCAGCGGGATATGACCCAGGCGGTGAAGTGGCTGCGCAGGTCTGCCGGGGAGGGTTCGGCCCGGGCACTGACCCTGCTGGGCACCTGCTATGCCAAGGGTCAGGGAGTGGAAAAAGACCCGGCCCGGGCCGCGGAACTCTACCGCCAGGCCGCGGAAAAGGAGTATGAGCCGGCCCTGTACAACTTGGGCTATTGCTGCCTGCAAGGTGACGGAGTGGAAAGAGACCCCGCCCGGGCTGTGAAGCTGTTCCAAAAAGCGGCGGACAGGGGGCATCTCCAGGCCATGGATCTGTTGGGGGACTGCTACCGCCAGGGGCTGGGGGTGGAAAAAGACCTGAGCAAGGCGGTTGAGCTGTACCGGAAAGCCGCCGACCAGGGCTTTGGTCCCTCCATCTGCAGCATGGGACTGTCCTATGAGCTGGGCAAAGGGGTGGAAAAAGATCTTGCCCGGGCAGTGGAATACTATGAAAAGGGCGCCAGGGTAGGGGACTCGGACTGCATCTGCAACCTGGGCTTTTGCTGCCTGCACGGCATCGGTACCGCAAAAGACCATAAGCGGGCCCTGGAACTGTTCCGGCGTGCCAGTGAGATGGGCCACCCCCGGGCCACCGGCCTGCTGGGAGATTGCTGCCAGCAGGGCTGGGGCATAGAGCAGGACGAGGCCCGGGCTGCGGAACTGTACCGCCAGGCGGCCCAGAGGGGATACCTGCCTGCCTGGTGTGACCTGGGCCTGTGCTACGAGTACGGTACGGGCCTGCCCGAGGACAAGAAGGAAGCGGTAAAATGCTATGAGATGGGCGCCGACGGAGAAAACGCCGATTGCCAGTGTAACCTGGGATACTGCCTGTACTGGGGCATTGGCTGTGACCGGGACCGGGGCCGGGCGGCCGGCCTGTTTCAAAAGGCAGCCGGTCAGGGCCACCGGCGGGCTATGACCCTGCTGGGTGATTGCTATGCCTATGGAGAGGGGATCGCCAAAGATGCGGCCCGGGCGGTGGAGCTGTACCGTGAGGCAGCCGAGCGGAATTATGGGCCGGCCTGGTGCAATCTGGGGCTGTGTTACGAGCTGGGCGAAGGCATTGCCATGGATAAAGAGGAAGCCGTGGCCTGCTACCGGAAGGGGGCCGAGCTGGACAATACCGAAAGCCAGTGCAATCTGGGTTTCTGCTACCTGAAAAGCATCGGGGTGAAGCGGGACCCTGCCCAGGCCATCCGGTGGCTGCAGAAGGCGGCGGAAAAGGGCCAGGGCCGTGCCCTGACCCTGCTGGGCGACTGCTACCGCCAGGGGGATGCAGTAGAAGAGGATATGTTCAAGGCCGCCGAATACTACCGGCGGGCAGCAGAGCGGGACTATGCCCCGGGGCAGACGGCCTGGGGCTACTGCCTGGAAAAAGGGCAGGGCACAGAGGCGGATGAAAAGGCCGCAGTGCGCCAATACCAGGCCGCGGCGGGGCAGGAAGAGCCCATGGCCATGTATCGGCTGGGCCTCTGCCTGGCAGAAGGGCGGGGTGTTGACACCGACCTTGCCGCCGGAATGAGCTATATCAAGCAGGCGGCAGATCAGGGCATCCGGCAGGCCCAGGAGTACCTGAAAAATGGCGGTGTTCCCGGCAGAAAGTCTGCCCCCGCCGGCCAAAAACCCGAGGCTCCCTCCCGAAAAAAGGGCTGGCTGGGCAAGCTGTTTGGGAAGTAAGGCAAAAGATACAGAAAAAAAGCGCCCCCGCGGGTTTTAGGCCCGCGGGGGCGCTTTGTCAATCCGGAAAGATCAGATCTTTACGGTGCGATATTCCAGCTTCTTCATGGTAGCCAGCAGATCGGCTTCCTGCTCGGGGGTCAGGTTCTCCATGGGCCGGCGCATCTTGGTGGTGGCGATCACGCCCTCCGCCTTCAGGATGACCTTGTAAGCGGCGATGTTGTTGATGGCACACATGGTGGCGTTCAGCACGTTGGTGCGGCGCTGATACTTGGTGGCCAGGTCAAAGTCCTTATCCTGGATGGCCTTCCAGAGCTTGGCGTAATGCTCCGGCACGCACATGGCGTTGCCGGAAACCACGCCGTCACCGCCCACGGCGCACAGAGCCTCGAACAGGTGGTCAGGGCCCACCAGCACGCTGAAGGTCTCGTTGCGCACCAGCATGAACTGCTGCAGCTTGGTGAAATCGGGCCAGCTGTACTTGATGCCCACCACGTTGGGGCACTTCTGGGCAATGGCCTCGGCGGTGGCGGGGTTGATGTCGTTCACCGCGTTCTGGGGGATGCTGTACAGGTAGACGGGGAAGTCGGCGGGCACACTCTTGGCCACAGCCTCATAGAAATCCACCAGGCCCTGATCGCTGAGCTTGTAGAAGACAGGGGTCACCACGCCGATGCCGTCAGCGCCCACTTCCACTGCGTGGCGGGCCAGCTCGATGGTGTCGGCCAGGTTCCAGGCGCCTACCTGGGCAAACACCGGCACCCGCTTGTTGGTGTGCTTTACCACCGTCTCGGTCACCAGTTTGCGCTCCTCCACGGTGAGGTACATCATCTCACCGGTGGTGCCGCAGGGATACAGGCACTGCAGGCCGTTGTTGATGCAGTGATCCACCAGGTTCTTCAGGCTCTGGACGTCGATCTTGTCATCTTCGGTGAGCGGGGTGATAATGGGCACGACAGTGCCGAACAGTTTCTGCATAATGATCTCTCCTTTGTACTCTTTATCCGATTTGCCGCTTTTCAGCGTCAAAAGCTTTCCTTTAGCCGCAGATGCTCCGCTTGAGGCCCTGGATCATGTACATGCCGGCGGTGGCGCCCTGGTCGGGGGTGCCGATGGCCTTGGCCGCGAATACCGCCGCCTTGCCGTACTTGGGGGTCATCTGCT
>Ga0129310_1000093_pt1 | contig 119707 bp, 105 predicted proteins | sample Go1ome_2_FD_94433 | JGI IMG/M metagenome (GOLD analysis project Ga0129310, IMG submission 94433) | Western lowland gorrila individual fecal microbial communities from Wisconsin, USA - Go1022A metagenome | ecosystem: Host-associated > Mammals > Digestive system > Large intestine > Fecal... | reverse complement strand
GAGGATCCACCTCTTCCCATCCCGAACAGAGCCGTTAAGCTCATCCGCGCCGATGGTACTGACACACCAGTTGGGAGAGTAGGTCGCCGCCGTTCTTCGGAGTCCCGGACAGGAAAACCTGCCTGGGACTCTTTTTTTATCCATTGAGGGGAGTACCCCTCAAACACCCCCCGTCGCTTCGCTCCGAAGGTTTCATTAACTGAGGGGCCTATCCATCAGACAACGTTTCGTTGTCACATTGTCTAACCCCGATCGCGGGAAACGGCGCGGGGAGTGAAGCGCTATTCGGGGAACTTTTCGAGAAGGTGGTGATTCAGGCGTTCAAGGCGGATGTCATGCTCCTCGAGATAATGGAGTTTGACGTGGGCTGCAACTCCCTCTGGGAATGGTGCGCATAAGGAATCAACCCAATCCTTGATCCCGATACTCTCTTCTATAGCCCTGCGTGCTGATTCAGGATCCAATGTGGTGTCGATGGCAATCATGGCCAGAGAAGATCTCTCTCCAAGCATCCTGTCCACGATGTCATCGAGAGAATCTCTCTGCAAGGCCTCCCTGTCCTGTATTAACTTCAGAGAATCTATCTTGTTGCTGCTGGAACCAAGGACATGCCGAAGGCTGTCGGAGACAGCGCGTTCGTCGCGAAGTTTCATCTGCAATTTCGCCGAGTACCCTATAGGAACCAGTATCAATCCAAGGATAAGTAAATTGCGCAGGGTCCGCATCAACTTTCTGAAGAATCCTTCTTTCTTAGGGACAGTCACATTATTATCTTCGGCCATGATTTGAATTTGACAGTTTAATTATCTAAATTTGTCCAGAAAACAAAACAGCTATGAAGAAGTTTTTATTGAAGCTCCTCATGGGAGCATCCCTTACAACCTCGCTCTTTATCTTCCAGGCTTGTTACGGTACTCCGACTGAAGTCTATGACATTCCTCGAAACAAGACCCAGTTCGATATCGCCGGTCAGGAATCATTCCTTCAGAGACCTGAAGCTGAGAAAGAAGAGATCCCCCAGGTTGAAGAAGAAGCCCCTCTGGAGGAAAACCCTGAGGTCAATCAATAGTCTCCTTTACATTGTATTTGTTCCTGTCCTGGGAACTTCTGGAGATCATCTCGCAGATGAATCCGGCGAGGAACAGGATAACACCCAGCATCACTGCAACCAAAGCAAGGTAGAACAGCGGCTGGTCTGTTACTGCCCTGTATCTTATTCCCTGTGCCTGGTGGACTAGCTTGGCGATTATGATCCAGATCGTCATGATGAAGCCAACAAGGAACATCAGCAGGCCGGAGAAACCGAAAAAGTGCATCGGCTTCTTGCCGAATGTGCTCAGGAACCATAGTGACAACAGGTCAAGGAAGCCGTTGACGAACCTCTCCAGACCGAATTTGCTCTTGCCGTATTTCCTCTTCTGATGATGGACCGGCTTCTCGGTGATATTGTCGAAACCTGCGTTCTTCGCCAGGTAGGGGATGTACCGGTGCATTTCACCGTAGACTTCGATGTTCTTTACCACTTCGTTGCGGTATGCCTTCAGTCCGCAGTTCATGTCATGAAGTTTGATGCCGGTGATCTTCCTGGCGGTAGCGTTGTAAAGCTTTGAAGGAAGGTTCTTCGTCAGCTTGTTGTCCTGGCGATGCTGCTTCCATCCGGAAACCACATCGTAACCGTCCTCGACAATCATCCTGTACATCTCAGGGACCTCCTCGGGAGAATCCTGGAGATCTGCGTCCATGGTCACCACCACCTTTCCGCAGGCTTTTGCAAAACCATGGTACAGGGCGGCGGACTTTCCGTAGTTGCGGCGGAAAGATATTCCCTTGATCCTTGGGTCTCCTTCCGAAAGTTCCTGGATCTTCTTCCAGGAGCCGTCCGTGCTGCCGTCGTCGACGAATATCACTTCGTAGTCGTAGCCTTCCCTGTTCATGACGCTCCTTATCCAAGCAAGGAGCTCTCCTAGAGACTCTTCTTCATTGAGAAGAGGGATTATGATCGAGAGATCTTTTGAATATTCCATGATCTATTGGTTGTCAGGTGTGTCTTTGATGTCGGCGAAGGGATCGAAAGGAGCTATGCTCTTGGCAAACAGGCCGGTGTAGAACGTCCCCCAAAGGTAGCAGTAGATGACCGTTACTATGCCGATGTAGACCGGCATCTTGGGAAGCATCTTCTCGAATGCGGCTTCCGAGTTGGAATCCATCATTGAGGAATAGCCTTCGCGGAAACTCTGCATCATGTCACTGATCGCATCCGGATTGATGACAAGGAGGTTCACCAATGAATATGCTGCGACGATGATTGCGGAGAATAAGGCCAGTTTGAATCCGTATCTCTTGAGTGCAAAGTAGTCCACCCCTTCGTAGTTGTCGTGGAACCTTTGAAGCAAGAACTTGAAAGTGAATGCGCAAAGGACCATCTTGGCCGCCCATGCAATGAAGTTAAGGAATCCGCCGGCTACTCCGGGTACCTTGGCGCAAAGTGCACCGAGCAGTTCGATGGCTATCGTTACGGCGGCCATCACCAGGCCTGCTATCGCAGCGCTGTTCCAGGATGCGCTTGATGAGTATTCTTTCTGCATTGTAGTTCAACTCCCTATGATTATGCAAAAATAGCAAAATAATTGTTATCTTTGTAGACTGTCTAATAATATGGATTATGATCAATATCACATTTCCTGACGGCAGCGTCAGGGCCTTCGAGAAAGGCGTTACAGGTTACGAGATTGCCAAGAGCATCAGCCCGAGGCTTGCAGAGGAAGTTCTTGCCATAGCAGTAAAGCCCGCTACAGACACAACCATCGGCAAGGGACAGACCATGGACCTTAACCGTCCCATCGAAGAAGACAGCTCCATATTCCTTCTCAAATGGGAGGATGACGAAGCCAAGAGGGTTTTCTGGCATTCTTCTTCCCATCTCATGGCAGAGGCGCTCGAAGATCTTTATCCCGGAATCAAGTTCGGAATCGGACCCGCTATCGAGAATGGTTTCTACTACGATGTGGACCTTGCTGGCAACCAGCTGACAGATGCCGATTTCCCGAAGATCGAAAAGAGGATGCTCGAACTTGCCCGCGAAAAGCAGGACTACACCAGGATCGACGTTTCCAAGGCCGAGGCACTCAAGCATTTCGAGGAAAAAGGTGACCAGTACAAGTGTGAGCTTATCAGCGAACTCGAGGACGGCACTATCACATATTACACCAACGGTCATTTCACAGACCTCTGCCGCGGACCCCATCTTCGCAACACCGAGGTCATCAAGGCCGTCAAGCTTACTGCCCTTGCAGGAGCCTACTGGCGCGGAGACGAAACACGTGGCCAGCTTACCAGGATCTACGGTATCACCTTCCCCAAGAAGTCGATGCTCGATGAATACCTGGTAGTCCTCGAAGAGGCCAAGAAGAGGGACCACCGCAAGCTTGGAAAGGAGATGGAACTCTTCACCTTCTCTTCAAGGGTCGGAATGGGCCTGCCTCTCTGGCTCCCGAGAGGTTCCGTCATGAGATTCGAACTCGAGAAGTTCCTTCGCAGGAAGCAGAATGAATATGGCTACCTCCCGGTAGTGACCCCTCACATCGGAAGCAAGGACCTCTATGTGACTTCCGGTCACTATGCCAAGTACGGCAAGGACTCCTTCCAGCCCATCCACACTCCTCAGGAGGGTGAGGAATACATGCTCAAGCCGATGAACTGCCCTCATCACTGTGAGATATTCCGTTCATCTCCCCGCTCCTACAGGGATCTTCCCTTCAGGCTTGCGGAGTTCGGAACCGTCTACCGTTATGAGCAGAGCGGCGAGCTCCACGGACTCACCAGGGTTCGTTCCTTCACCCAGGACGACGCCCACATGTTCGTCACTCCCGACCAGCTCAAGGAAGAATTCGAGAAGGTCATCGACCTCATCCTCTACGTGTTCAGGATTTTCAACTTCGACAAGTACACAGCCCAGGTGTCCCTGAGGGATCCCAACAACAAGGCCAAGTACATCGGAAGTGATGAGAACTGGGAGAAGGCCGAGAACGCCATCATCGAGGCCGCTGCCGAGAAGGGACTCAAGACTGTCGTGGAATATGGTGAGGCTGCCTTCTACGGACCGAAACTCGACTTCATGGTCAAGGATGCCATCGGAAGGAAGTGGCAGCTTGGTACCATCCAGGTCGACTACAACCTCCCCGAGAGGTTCCAGCTCGAATACACCGCAGCAGACGGAAGCAAGCAGCGTCCTGTCATGATCCACAGGGCTCCTTTCGGATCGATCGAGAGATTCACCGCTGTCCTGCTCGAGCACACCGGCGGACACCTGCCGCTCTGGCTCAGTCCCGATCAGGTTAAAGTACTGCCTATCAGTGAGAAGTATTCAGATTTTGCAAAAAAAGTTTGCAGTTTGCTGAATAATTCCGATATTCGCACCTCTATTGACGACAGAAACGAAACCCTCGGTAAGCGTATCCGTGAGATTTCGTTGCTGAGAGTACCTGTGCTGGCTATTGTCGGTGAGAAGGAAGTCGCTGAAGGTACGGTTTCCGTCAGGAGGGAAGGTGCCGATGCCGGTACTATGAAAGTTGAAGATTTTGTTACATGGCTCAAGGCTGAAATGGCCAAGGAGCTTGCTTAAAGTTTTATAAGTTTTAAAAGTAAAGGATGCCCTACAAGAAAAGATACGGAGGTTCAAGACCGTCCACCGGAGTCAAGCCGTCCGGTACGAAGCCCGCAGCAGGGGTTCGTGGCCAGCGTTCATTTGTCCGCCAGAAAGCGGAGGATGAACTGAACATAAATGAGGAGATACTTGCTCCTCAGGTCCGTCTTGTCGGTGACAACATTGCCGAACCTGGCATCTATCCTATCTCCAAGGCCCTGAAGATGGCCGACGAGATGGAGCTTGACCTGGTCGAGATCAGCGCCAAGGCTGATCCGCCGGTCTGCAAGATCCTCGACTACCAGAAGTACCTCTACCAGCAGAGGAAGAAAGCCAAGGAGATGAAGCAGAATGCTTCAAAGGTCACAATCAAGGAGATCCGCTTCGGTCCCAACACTGATGAGCATGACTTCCAGTTCAAGCTGAAGCATGCACGCGAGTTCCTCGAGGAGGGCTCCAAGGTGAAGGCCACCATCTTCTTCCGCGGACGCTCCATCATGTTCGCCGACCAGGGAGAGAAGCAGCTGCTTCGTTTTGCCGTCGAGCTTGAGGAGTTCGGAAGGGCCGAGAACATGCCTTCGCTGGAGGGTAAGAGGATGACGATGATGATCGCTCCTGTAAAGAAGAAATAAATAGATCCGCCGTGTGGCGGTGAACATATTAACATTATTAATTATTAAAAACAATGGCAAAACTTAAGACCGTCTCCGGTGCCAAAAAGCGTTTCGCGCTTACCGGAACTGGAAAAATCAAGAGGAAGCATGCTTATCACAGCCACATCCTCACGAAGAAGACCAAGAAACGTAAAAGAAACCTTGATCATTTTGCCGTCCTCGAGAAGGTCGACAACAACAGGGTGAAAGAAATGTTGGTCCTGTAGTTCATTAATGTTTAACTTGGAACGCAGCCGTTAAGCATCGCATCAGTCGCGGTCGCTGCCTCCAGAAAAAGATCAAATTATGCCAAGATCAGTCAATTCAGTAGCCTCAAGGGCTCGCCGCAAGAAGATTCTCAAGAGAACCCGCGGAAATTTCCTCTCCAGAAAGAATGTCTGGACCGTAGCAAAGAACACTTATGAGAAGGGTTTGACCTATGCTTACCGTGACCGCAAGGCCAAGAAGCGCAATTTCCGTGCTCTTTGGATCCAGAGGATCAACGCTGCTGCCCGTCAGTATGGTATTTCCTACTCCCAGTTCATGGGCAAGCTTGCAAAGCAGAATATCGGTCTGAACCGCAAGGTCCTCGCCGACCTCGCCATGAACAACCCTCAGGCGTTTGAAGCTATCGTCAATTCTGTCAAATAGTCCGGCTATTCCGAAGTGAACTTGAGCGCCATATACCACAACAAATGGGTCAGGATGTCTTTCTGGGCCCTGCTTTACCTGTTGTGGGTGGCTTGGCTCGGAAACTGGTGGTGGGCTCTCGGCCTCATCGTGATCTTCGACCACCACATCACCCGCAAGGTGAAGTGGATGTTCTGGAAGAAGAACTACAAGGAGGGAGAGAAGCACAATGTCTGGCTCGACTGGTTGGATGCGATTATCTTCGCTACAGTCGTCGTCACATTCATCAACATCTTCTTTTTCCAGGCCTTCAAGATTCCTTCATCGTCGATGGAAAGCTCCCTTTACACGGGAGACCATCTTTTCGTAAGCAAGCTCTCTTACGGTCCCAAGGTGCCCCAGACTCCGCTGACGATTCCCTTTACGCACAATGTAATCTTCGGCAAAGAGTCCTATTCGACTCTTATCCAGAATGATTACCGCCGTCTCAAGGGGTTCGGCCATGTCAAGAGAGGCGACTATGTGGTCTTCAACTTCCCTAACGGTGACACAGTGCTCACCCGTTATCCGGCTGATGACTACTACACTTGGGTCCGGAATGCTGGCAGGGACTACACCATCGAAAACGGTGGCCCCGTAAAGGTCCGCCCCGTGGACAAGGAAGACCACTATGTCAAGAGGTGCGTTGCCCTTCCCGGTGACACTCTCTCCGTCCGTGACGGACTTGTCTGGATCGATGGTAAGCAGCAGGAGGTCTACCCCGGTGTCCAGCTCAGCTACATCGTGGTCACAAGCGGCCAGAGAATCAATCCCCGCACATTGGACAAGCTGGGACTCAACACCGGTGAGCTTGCATTCAACCCCAACCTGCCAGGCTACCCTGCAATGCCGTTGACTGCGGCAATGCTCGAGGAGGTCAAAGGAATATCTTCCGTCGTCAGCGTGGAACCCAATCTGGATGTATATCCTCCGGATTTCCCTGACACCTATCTCAGCATCTTCCCATTCACCGAGGATTCCAAGTGGACCAGGGATAATTTCGGCCCTCTGTGGATTCCCAGCAAGGGAGCTACCGTAAGCCTTAGCGCAGCCAACCTGCCGCTTTACGAAAGGATAATCACTTCCTATGAAGGTCATCAGCTCAGGACCAGTCCTGACGGAGAAATCTTCATCGATGGAGAAAAAGTTACAAGCTACACCTTCGGACAAGACTATTATTTCATGATGGGGGATAACAGGCACAACTCCCTGGACTCCAGGTACTGGGGCTTCGTGCCGGAAGACCATGTGGTCGGGAAGCCGTCGATAATCTGGCTCTCCACTGACCGCAACCGGAAGTTCCCCAACAGCATCAGGTGGCGCAGATTTTTCAAAATAGTGTAGAGATTTTGGATTTCTGAATATTTTGAACTAAATTCGCACCCCGCATATTATTTTGAATCAATAAAAAAAATATATACCATGGCAAAAGTTTGTCAAATCACAGGACGAAAGAGAATGATCGGCTGCAACGTCGCTCATTCGAAGCTTCACACCAAACGCGACTTTTCCCTCAACCTCAAGACCAAGAAGTTCTGGTCAGAGGAGGAGCAGAGGTTCGTGACTCTCAAGGTGTCCACCAAGGGCATGAGGACCATCGAGAAGAAGGGGCTTGACGCCGCTCTCAAGGATGCTCAGAAGAAAGGATATGTAGGCCTTGTTTAAAATCTATTGAATTATGGCAAAGAAATCAAAAGACGCAAGGGTGCAGGTCATCCTCGAATGCACTGAGCAGAAGGCTACTGGTGTTCCCGGAATCTCCAGGTACATCACCACCAAGAACAAGAAGAACACTCCGGAACGTCTGGAGCGCAAGAAGTACAACCCCTACCTCCACAAGGTTACACTCCATCGCGAGATCAAATAAAGGAGATTAAGTTATGGCAAAGAAAGCAGTTGCTACGTTCGCCGCTAAGGCTGGCGCAAAGAGCATGGTGAAGTGCATCCGTATGGACAAGTCTCCTAAGACCGGAGCCTATGTCTTCACTGAGCAGCTTGTCGAGGCTGACAAGACCAAGGACTTCTTCGCTGGCAAGAAATAATCTTTCCAGTTGATCAGGAATAGCGCGGACGTCTTTCAGACGCCCGCCTTTTTTATTTACCCCGTTTTTTGTGTATCTTTGTAAGATAAGATTTTGAATAAGCATGGGACTTTTTGACAGAGGAGTACGCAAGACAAAGGAAGGCTTTTTCCAGAGGCTTTCTAGGGCTGTTGTCGGCAAGTCCAAGGTCGACGATGAGGTCCTGGATGCCATAGAGGAGGCCCTTGTGGCTTCTGACATGGGCGTTGACACGACACTTAAAGTCGTGGATGCCCTTGAAGAGAGGGTCGGCAAGGACAAGTACATGTCCTTCGACGAACTCGTCGACATGCTCCGCGACGAGATCGGGAAGATGCTCGATGTAGAAGATGGCCAGGCTCCCGAAGAACCTTTCGACCTCTCCAGGAAGCCTCTGGTGGTAATGGTCGTGGGCGTGAATGGTGTCGGCAAGACAACCACAATCGGCAAACTCGCTGCCCGCTACAAAGCTATGGGTAAGAAGGTGGTCATAGGGGCTGCGGACACTTTCAGGGCGGCTGCAGTCGACCAGCTCTGCATCTGGGCAGAGAGGGCCGGTGTCGACATAGTAAAGCAAGGGATGGGATCCGATCCGGCATCCGTAGCCTTCGACACTGTCAAGTCTGCGGTTGCGAAGGAGACTGACGTCGTCCTTATCGACACTGCTGGCCGTCTCCACAACAGGATTGACCTGATGAACGAGCTGACTAAGATCCGCAACGTCATGCGAAAGGTTATTCCGGATGCTCCTCATGAGGTTCTCCTCGTACTCGACGCTTCGACCGGCCAGAACGCCTACCAGCAGGCCAAGGAATTCTCCAGGGCGACGGACATCACCTCCCTGGCGATCACGAAGCTTGACGGGACTGCAAAAGGTGGCGTCGTGATAGGAATAGTGGACCAGCTGAAAGTTCCGGTCAAATTCATAGGAATAGGAGAGGGCATCGACGACCTCAAGGTTTTCGACAAGAAGGAGTTCGTAGGCTCTCTGTTTTCGAGGGAAGATATTGAAAAATAAATAATTATGAAGCTTTCTTACAATTGGCTCAAAGATTACCTGACACTCGACCTTACACCCACCCAGATCGCAGATGCCATGACGGCGATCGGCATCGAGGTGGACTCGGTCGAAGAGCAGGAGGAGATTCCCGGCGGACTCGCAGGAGTCGTCGTGGCTAAGGTGCTAGAGTGTGAAGCGCATCCCGATTCGGACCATCTTCACATTACCAAGGTGGATGCCGGAACCGGCGAACCACTTACTGTGGTTTGCGGAGCACCCAACGTGGCAGCAGGCCAGAAGGTCCTTTTCGCCACCATCGGTACCGTCCTTCCCGGCGACTTCAAGATCAAGAAGTCCAAGATCCGTGGAGTGGAGTCCATGGGAATGATCTGTGCAGAGGATGAGCTCGGTATAGGAAACGACCATGCCGGGATCATGGTCCTGCCGGAGGACGCTGTCGTCGGTACCCCTGCAAGGGAATACCTCCACCTCAAGACGGAGGCTGTCATTGAATATGAAATCACCGCCAACCGCGTGGATGCTTCTTCGCACATCGGAGTTGCCCGCGACCTATATGCCTGGATGGTTGCCAACAATATTCCCTGCGAACTCAAGTATCCGTCTGTAGATGCATGGAAGGCAGGGGAAGGGGAGTCCATCCCTATCGAGATCCAGGATCCCAAGGCTGCGCCCCGTTACTGCGGTATCACTGTCAAGGGCGTGAAGGTCGGACCTTCTCCTGAGTGGCTTCGCAAGAAGCTCCTGTCGATTGGCCTCAGGCCCATCGACAATGTGGTCGACATCTCCAACTTCATTCTCTGGGAGCTTGGCCAGCCTCTCCACACCTTCGATGCAGGCAAGATCAAGGGTGGAAAGGTGATCGTCCGCAGGGCCCAGGAAGGAGAAAAGATAGTTACCCTCGATGAGGTGGAGCGCAAGCTTTCTGCAGAGGACATCGTCATTGCCGACGCAGAAGGCCCCATGTGCATCGCCGGCGTGTTCGGAGGTATCGACTCCGGTGTCACCGAGTCCACGACCGATGTCTTCATCGAAAGTGCCTATTTCGATCCAGGCTCTATCCGCAAGACTTCAAAGAGGCATGGCCTGCAGACTGATGCATCTTTCCGTTATGAGCGTGGATGCGATCCGTCCATCAATGAATATGCCTGCAAGAGAGCCGCTCTCCTGATCCAGGAACTGGCAGGAGGCGAGATCGTAGGTGACATGAGGGAATTCTACCCTGAGAAGATCGGCAGGAAACAAATCGTCCTTGACTATGACAGGATCGAGTCGTTCATCGGCAAGCAGATCGGTCACGACACCATAGAAGGCATCCTTGCAAGCCTCAATTACGAGTTCATCGAGAAATGGCCCGGTGGCTCCAGGGTCGCCGCTCCTACCTACATGATCGATGTCACAAGGGAGTGCGACGTCGTCGAGGAAATCCTCAGGATCTACGGCTACAACAACATCGACCTTCCCCGCCACATGAAGATGTCCGTCAATGCGACCCCTTCACCTGAGCCAGAGGCCATCCGTAATGGAATCTCCAATTTCCTCTCAGCCAACGGTTTCGTTGAGACGATGAACAATTCTCTCACTAAGGGAGCCTACTACAAGGGCCTGACGACCTATCCCGAGGAGAAGTGCGTCAACATCGTCAATCCCCTGAGTTCCGACCTCAACGTGATGCGCCAGACCTTGATTTTCAATGGCCTGGAGGTCATCGCCTACAATGCCAACCGCCAGATCCCTTCCATGAGGATCTATGAATATGGTTCCGTCTACAGCCGCGATCCCCAGGGTGACGGCAAAACCCTGGCATCCTACGAGGAGCATCCGGCCTTCGCTTTGTTCATCTCAGGGACACCTGACAAAACCTGGAACAACCAGCCTGGCAAGAGCAGCTTCTTCACCCTTAAGGGCTATGTGGACCTTCTCCTGAGGCGATTCGGGGCCGACCTCTACCAGATGGAGGCAACTCCTGCACCTGCCGACATATTCAGTGAGGGCATTGCATATTCCCTCCCGGGACAGCATATCCCCCTCGCCGTCATTGGAACGGTCCTGCCTTCGCTTGCAAGGAAGTTCGATGTCAAGCAGCCCGTCTTTGCAGCTGAGATCAACTGGAACACCCTCTTCATGCTCGTCAAGAGGGATAAGGTCGCCTTCAGGGAACTGCCCAAGTTCCCCGAGGTACGCAGGGACCTGGCTCTTCTCCTCGATGAGAGCGTCAGCTATTCCGACCTCTACAGGAGTTCATTCAAGGCGGCAAAGAAATTGCTCAAGAATGTCACGTTGTTCGATGTCTACAGAGGAGATAAGATCCCTGCCGGCAAGAAGCAGTATGCCCTTGGCTTTGTACTTCAGGACCAGGACAGGACCCTCACAGATGCCGATGTCGAAAAGATAATGTCAAAGCTTCTCTCTACGTTCACCAACGAGTACGGAGCAGCTCTTAGATAAAGGATGAAAAGGTTGCCGGGAATGATCTTAGTGGCTTCCGCCTTGCTGGCGGGAGTGCTGTCGTGCTCTAGAGGGCCGAAGGTCATCCCCGTGCGCAAGATGGAAAAAATCTACCGCGAGATGTTCCTTGCGGACCAATGGCTTGCCGATTTTCCTGAAAAGAAGCAGAAGGCTGACACGACCTGGTTCTATCTCCCGATCTTCGAAAAGTACGACTACGGCATTGATGACTACCGCAAGAGTGTGGATTACTACCTTAATGATCCAAAGCGTTATGCCGAGATGATGGACAGGGTGGTCAAGGACATGAAGGGAGAGGCGGAGAGGATCCATCGTGCGGTTGACCGCCAGGAAAAGGCCAGGCAGAAGGCTGATTCCATCGCCAATGTCCTTAAGGTCTATTCTCCCGGACGAGTCCTTTACTACGAGGACCTGTTCATGGTTAACTCCATGACTGACAGGATTGACATCCATAAGAATCCAAGGGGAGTATATGTTCCTGAACCCGTTGTCGAGGACACCCTTTTCCATGGACCGGAACTGATCATAAGGGATACTCTGGAAGTCCCAGTTGCAAAAGAACCACCGTTACCTATTCCATGCCTAGAGTAGCTGCTGAATATGTCTTTACCCTTGGCCGCCCCGGAGTTATCCGGAACGGTTTCGTGGAGTATGCTCCGGATGGTACGGTCATCTCCATAGGGGAGTGTGATCCATCCCGGGAAAAGGATTTCCTGCCAGGGGCTGTTGTCCCCGGCTTTGTCAATGCCCATTGTCATGTCGAGCTTTCTTACATGTGGAGACTTTTCCGCAAAGGAACAGGCATGGCCGGATTCATCGACCAGATCAATGCTCTCAGGGACACAAAACCGCTTGAAGAGAAGATCGAGGACATCCGGCGTTGGATGGAAATTATGTGGAACCGAGGGGTCTCGGCGATGGCAGACATCAGCAACTGTGACGATTCCTTTGAGATCAAGAAAGCTTCTCCGATGTACACCAGAACCTTCCTGGAGGTTTTCGGCACAGAGCCGGAGGACTGTCCTTCAGTGATGGATGGCGTCATGAAGCTGAAGGAAGTTGCAGAAAGCTTCGGCCTGGATGCTTCCCCGACTCCGCATGCCTGCTACACCATGAGCCCCCAGCTGGTCTCTGCCGTATCTGCCGAAGGCTTGAAGACAGGCTTCCTGTCATTCCATTCCGAGGAGACCCAGGAGGAAGAAGACATGATCCGTTACGGTTCCGGAGCCATGTGGGAGAATCGCAAGGCAGCAGGGATGAGCGTCCCCCCCGTGACCGGTCAGTCTTCCTTGCTGTATTTCCTGGACAGGCTTCAGGAGGCCCATCCTGCACCGTTTGACGAACACATCCTGCTCGTTCACGAAGTGTGCATGGACCAGGAAGGAATAGATGCAGTAAGGAAGGTGATGAGGCATCCTTTCATCGCCCTGTGCCCTTGCTCCAATATATTCATACACAACGCTCTCCCTCCGGTGCGACTTATGCGGTCCAACGGCTTGAAACTGACTGTAGGGACTGATTCCCTGTCGAGCAATGACGACCTTGACATCGTCAGGGAACTCTATTGCCTCCAGAGCAATTTCAAAGAGCTTGAACTGGATGAACTGCTCACCTGGGCCTGCCTGAACGGGGCTGAATTCCTGAATAAAGAGAGCGAACTAGGCTCGATCGAGGTTGGCAAGAAACCAGGTCTCGTTTTCATCGGCAACCTTTGCCCGGAATGCAGTCTTACACCTGAGAGTACTTCACGCAGAATCATTTAGCCTATGATGAGGGAAGAAATAGTGTTCGGACCGATCCATTCGAGGAGGCTTGGATCTTCACTCGGGATAAATCTGCTTCCCGAGAAGGGAAAGATCTGCAATTTCGACTGTATCTATTGCGAGTGCGGCTGGAACAAGGATGGACGTGGTGACACGAAGCTTCCTACCGCCTCCATGCTACGTGAGGCGCTTGAATCCAAGTTGTCGGCATGCAAGGCCGAGGGTACCACCATCGACTCGATAACTTTTTCCGGGGACGGGGAACCTACCCTCAATCCTGACTTCCCGGAAATCATAGACATAACCCTGGAGTTACGGGCAAAATATTACCCCAAGGCCGTAGTTTCAGTACTTTCGAATGCTACTATGATCGGTCGTGAAAAAGTCTTCGAGGCTCTGAGGAAGGTAGACAACCCTATCCTCAAACTCGATGCTCCGACTGATGAACTGGTCCGTAGAATCAACCAGCCGCAAGGCGGGTACCATGTCAGTGACGTGGTTGAAGGGATGCTGAGGTTCGAAGGCGACTTCGTGATGCAGACCATGTTCCTCCGGTCGCCTGACTTCGATTCTTCTGAACCGGAGCAGTTAAGCGCCTGGATGGACATAGTGAGAAAGGTGCGTCCCCGTGAGGTTATGGTCTACACACTGGACCGTGAAGCGCCAGCTTCCGATCTCGAGAAGTTTACTGTGGAACGGATGAGGGAACTTGTGAAGCCACTTGCGGAAGAAGGCTTCAAGATCCAGATAAGGGGATAAAAGAAAAAGATATTATTAATACATACATAATGGAATCATTGTTCGAAAAGTACAACTATGCTCCTGATAAGGAGCGGATAGGCAAGAGGCTGGATGCAATCGCTGCCAACATTGACAACGTCTCCAGCCCTTCCGTCCTGAAGGCCTGCATGTCCATAATGGACCTCACGACCTTGCGCACTGAAGACACTCCGGCTTCAGTGACTAAACTTGTCGGGAAGGTCAATTCCTTCAAGGCTGACTATCCTGATTATCCCCTTCCTGCTTCAGTGTGCGTGTACCCCAATTTTGCTTCGCTGGTGAAAGAGAACCTCTCTGATCCGGGAGTCCATGTCACTGCTGTATCAGGTTGTTTCCCGACTTCCCAGAGTTTCCTTGAGGTCAAGGCCAAAGAGTGTGAACTCGCAGTGAAATCAGGTGCTGATGAGATCGACATCGTCCTTGCCCTGAATTCCTTCATGGCTGGAGACTACGAGAAGGCCAGGGAAGAAATCCGTACCATGAGGAATGCAGTAGACTCTGCGGCTGCCGCACTCGGGAAACAGGTCGTCCTCAAGGTAATCCTTGAGACCGGTCTGCTGGTGACCCCTGAAAAGATTGCTGATGCGTCCTTCCTTGCTATGGAGGAGGGTGCTGATTTCATCAAGACATCCACAGGCAAGGTCAGTGTCAATGCAACCCCTGTCGCTGCCTATGTCATGAGCGAGTGCATCAAGGCCTTCCATGCTAAGACTGGAAAAAAGGTCGGTTTCAAGGCGGCCGGAGGCATCTCCACTGCCAAGGACGCCGTGTGCTACTATTCAATCGTGAAGACCGTCCTCGGTGACGAATGGCTGAACAAGGATTTGTTCCGCTTCGGCGTGAGCCGTCTGGCCAACTCCCTGATGTCGGCGATAGAACAGAAGACGGTAGTCTACTTCTAGCCGTCTTTTTCTCGGAATATTCAGGTCCTCTGAGATCTGAAAAAAGCCTTCCACAGTTGTGTGGGAGGCTTTTTTGTTATTATCCGTTGAATATTTCAACCTACGGATAGCCCTCCCTACCTTTGCTCCTGACTTAAACCTAAACGATTATGAAATGGTTCATCAAACTGATGCTGCCGGCGCTGGTGCTGGCGTCTTGCAGCAAGGAGGCAGGGTCTCCGGTGGAGATTCTGCCCGAAAGCACAGGGGAGAGGCAGGAGACCATTGCCCATGGATCCATAGCCCTCGGTGACAAGCTAGAAAATCCTTATTCAGTCAGGAATGTCTCAGCCGCCCTTGCTTCAGTCTATCCTACCAGGGCCGATGTGCAGGTTCCAGCTAATGCGCGTTATGTCAGGTTCCTTCCCAAAGACATGGAGGAATACTCCATCCTCGAAGGCCTTGGCCTTGACTTGTTCGACCATCCTCTGGATTATCAGATTCTCCAGGATGGAGACTACTATCATGACCCTTCGATTCCAGAAGGAGAGATCACCTGGCAGTATGCTGTCGTCCCGGTGGATTTCAGTTTCCCGGAAACTGTCCGGCATGAAGTGATCGAAGACTGTTTCATCCCGGAAGAAGGCATGGAGACCAAGGGCTTCGCCGATGTGGACTGGAATGCTGTCGAGAGGAAGGCTTTCGAAGTTTCCGGCAACGGGAAGTTGCTGGTCCCCGAAACCCGATCGAAAGCGAAGCCTTCAGGCCGGATCTCAATCATGGACGACAAGCTCGGAAAGGCTGTCGGAATCTCTTGTGTCAAGATGGTGGCAAACGTCTTTGTCAAGGTGTCCACAGTCTACACGGATGCTGACGGGAAGTACTCCTTCCCTGCGAAATTCTCTGCAAAGCCACGTTACAGCATCTGCTTCCAGAACAAACTGGGGTTCACGATCGGACTTAACCTTATTTTGGTACCAGCTTCTGTTTCGACTCTCGGGAAGGACGATCCTGACGGAATCGATGTCACGGTCGACAGCAAGTCTGACAACACTCTTTTCCGCCGCTGCGCAGTCAACAATGCTGCTTACGACTATTTCCAGCAGTGTACTTCATGGGGCATTACCCAACCGCCCAAGAACACAAGGTTCTGGATTCTAAACATCCTGAGGCCGTCATGCACACTCATGATGCATCATGGAGCAATCCTGGACACCAAGCTTGTCAGCAACTATCTGGGAATGTACAAGGCTATAGTAAGAGTCTTCGCTCCTGACATCGTGATAGGATCCAAGGGAAAGAACGGGAAATACTCCGAACTCTACACCTGTGCCATCCACGAACTCGCCCATTCGTCCCATTTCGAGAAAGTCGGTAACGGCTACTGGAACAAGTTTGCCACCTACATCCTGACTTCCTACCTGGTGTACGGCTCTTGTTATGGAACCGGTAACGGTGACGATGCCGGTTACTGTGCTGTTGGTGAGATGTGGGCCTATCATGTGGAGAACATGGTCTACGAATCCAGGTACGGTGTCAATCCTCATTTCGGTTCCTCCTACTGGTTCAAGCCTTCGATCCTGGATGTGCTGGAAGACGGTGGAGTCACACGAAGCGAAATCTTCTCAGCACTGACAAGCGAAGTGACCGATGTAGATGCATTGAAAAAGGAACTCCTGTCTGTCTGCCCCGCAAAGAAGACTGTCATAGACCAGGCCTTCAAGCCTAAAAGAAAGTAGCATGAAAGCCTTCATCGCCCGGGTATAATTATTTTGCAATTTCACATGCAATTTGTATCTTTGCAATCCGATTATGCGCGGGTGGCGAAATGGTAGACGCGCTAGTTTCAGGAGCTAGTGTCAATTGCGACGTGTGAGTTCGACTCTCATCCCGCGCACGAAGAGACCGGAAGGATGACCTTCCGGTCTCTTTTTTGATCCTTTTCTCGTTATCGCATTATACTGTTCTTTCGATTATTATTACTATTTTAGTAGACTCTAATTCAGAAAGTATGAAAATAGTATTCCTGGATGCGGCGACAGTGGGGGACACTTCGCTTGAGCCGATTGCAAAACTTGGAGAACTGGTCTGCTGGCCGACTTCCACTCCGGAGGAGGCACGTGATCGTGTCGGTGAATGCGAGGTTCTGATAGTTAATAAGGTAAAAGTGGATGAGGCCCTGCTTGAGGCGGCCCCAAGCCTGAGACTTGTCTGCGAGGCGGCCACCGGGGTCAACAACATCGATCTGGATGCCTGCGCTGCGAGAGGGATTCCTGTCCGTAACGTTGCCGGCTATTCAACGGATTCAGTGGTGCAGGAAACCTTCATGCATATCCTTACCCTTATGGGCAACGGACCCTATTTCGATCACACTGTCAAGTCCGGGGAATATTCCCGCGGAAAGGTATTCACTGACGTCTCCAAGCCATTCTTTGAGATCACGGGAAAGACCCTCGGCATCATCGGCATGGGCACGATAGGCTCGAAGGTCGCTAAGGTGGGGGAGGCTTTCGGAATGAAGGTGATATATTACTCCACTTCCGGAACCGGCCATTGCAAGGAATATCCTTCCGTTCCCCTCGAGCAATTGATGAAAGAGTCTGATGTGATTTCGGTCCATGCTCCTTTCAATCCCCGCACTGCCGGCCTGGTCGGTGAGAAGGAACTCAGGCTCATGAAGCCAACCGCCTTCATAGTCAATATGGGGCGCGGAGGCATCGTCGTCGAGGATGCCCTCGCCAAGGTGATTGATGAAGGAGTAATTGGAGGAGCTGGCCTGGATGTCTTCGTCACCGAGCCTCTTCCTGAGGATCACCCTCTGCTCCACACTCGCCATCCTGAGAAACTAAGCCTTACTCCACATACGGCTTGGGCTAGCGTTGAGGCCCGTCAGAGACTCATTGAAGCCATTGCCGCAAACATCGCGCAAGGCTTCTGATCCAAAACTGAAAGCAAGAAAGACAGATATGAAAAAGATCCTTATCTCATTGACAGCCCTCCTGGCCTGTGCCATGTTGCCTGCGCAGACCTTGCAGACTTCCTATTTCTCTGAGGATTTCACCTATTCCTACAGGCTTAATCCGGCGCTCCATCCTTCCTACAGCTTCGTAGGCCTGCCGTTTGCCGGCTCCACCGCAGTGGGTTACACCGGCAGTTTCGGCCTTAATGATGTGCTTTACAAGAACGGGGGAGAGAAGGTAACATTCATGAACGAGTCGGTACAGGCATCCGACTTCCTGGACAGGTTCAAGCCGGGAATGAACAAGTTCACCACTGAGAGTTATGCCAATCTGCTGGCGATAGGTTTCAGGGCAGGTGGAATGTACAACATCGTGGATGTCAATATCAGGGACTACACCAGCGGCAGCCTGCCTTACGACCTTATGAATTACCTGAAAGAGGGTCCTACGACTGATGGATCGTATGATTTGTCGGGTCTCCATGCCCGTTCCACGACTTTTGCTGAGATCGGTATCACCTCTTCCTGGAAACCAAACCGGAAGCTTACCATCGGTATGAGATTCAAGGGTGTGATAGGCCTTCAGAATTCCTACGTGGACATGGACAACCTGCGCGTCAGCAAATCCGGAAGCGACCTGTCGGTCAATGCGAGCGGTGTAGTGGCCTCTGCCTACGACGGAATAGACATCGTGACACGCACTCCTGAATATGCGGCCGGAAACAAACTCATAGATTTCTCCCATTCAAAGATCGGCAGGTCCCCGGGAATCATGAACGGATATGGGGTGGGGGCTGATGTAGGCTTCCTCTTCGACGACAGCTCGTGGCAGTTCTCAGGATCGATCACCGACATCGGTTGCGTGTTCTGGTTCCACAACCTCTATGGCCATTCCTTGTCAAGCAGTAGTTTTACCTATGATTTCCATCGCCACAGTCACCGTGGCACAAAGATGGCCAATGAGTTCTCCGACATGGGCGACCTTATGGCACAGGCACTCCAGATTCAGAAGGAAGATGAGTACCAGAGCCTTCAGGCACTGCCTCTGACTGCCAGGTTCGGGGCCAGGTACCTTCTCTATTCAGACCTTTCCTTCGGCGGCCTTGCAACCTTCCGTTATGACAACATCTGTCCTTTCTGGGACCTTAGGGGAAGCGTCAACTACAGGCCTGTGAAGAAGGTAGAACTGATTGGCAGCTTGGGAACTGGTACTTACGGAGTGACCTTCGGAGCCTTCGCCAACGTGAAGGTCGGTCATTTCAACCTGTTTGCCGGTACCGACGGCCTTCTCGGCCTGAGAAGTTCCAACTTCGTATTCCCAGGAAGCAACTATCCTAACTTCTCCTTTGGATTGAATATTATCTGGTAGTGTTCTTCCGGGAGGTACTATCCCCCGGAACCGCCGCTTCGCGGCCCCACCGCTCGCTTCGCTTTGCTTCGCTCCGGTCCCCCCTCTTAACGTGCCGAGGGTGGCAGTGGTTCCTGGGGGATAGTATCTCCCGGGGCGAAAGGGGGCCAGGGAAACAATGTCAGAAAGAATGTGTCCCGGGACCGACTTCGTGGATGGTGTAACTGTCGTCGGACATCGGATCTGCTGATGCAACTTCAACGCTCTTGGGGACATAGATCGTTGCACGGGAACCGTAAGGGATGGTGACCTCTATCTTGACGGTGTGCCCGTCGTGGCTTACATGCGAGTCAACCTTGCCGTAAGGAGTCATGGTGGAATAGCTCACATCAGTGAGTTCTGCTGAAGGTATCGGCCTTATGATCACATGCTTGAATCCCGGCTCGAGCGGGTCGGTGTCGACCCCGGCCAGTACCCTTGAGTACCATGTGAGTCCTCCGCCGAACATCGGATGATTCCTCGAATCCCTTCCGTTCCACTGCTCCCAAGTTGTCGTGGCTCCCTGCTCCAGCCACCAGCCGAAACTGGGATAGTCTCGTTGGTTCATGATGGTGTAGGCGAGGTCCCCCATGCCGTTCATCGACAGAGTTTCGAACAGGTAACGGGTGCCTATGATCCCGGTATTGAGGTGACCTTTGCATTTAACCTCCAATTCTTCCCTCAAAGTCGCAAGTACATCGTCCCTGTGCTCATCTGGTACCCCCATGTAAAGCGCCAGGACATTGCTGCCGTAGAAGCCGTAGGACTTCTCTTCCTTATTGTAGAAAGTGTTGTGGAAAGCAGACCATATCCTCTCTGTCAGTTCTCCGGCTTCATTGGCTAGTCCCATGTTCCCAGCCGCTTTTGCAGAAAGGGCAGTATTCCTTGCGCAGAGCCAGTAGATGAAAGTGTGAACCAGACCTTCGTCAGGAATCACGTCGCCGGCATAGGAATCATCTACATGAGGCGGCAGCCAGTCGCCCAGGTTATACCAATAGAAAGGTTTCCCATCCGGAGTGGTCTTTGCGACCAGGATAGTGCCGTCAGGCCTTGTCCATGTTCCCAGATACTTGAGATAGCCCTTCATTCCCTCCAGACTCTTTTCCAGGACAGACCTGTCTCCATAGCGCAGGTAGAACTCCCACGGCATGACGCAGATAGCCGCACCCCAGGCCGGTCCTCCGCCGCACATCGGCTCCCACGGGGCTCCGTTGGGGACGTATCCTGTCTCAGGGTTCTGGCTTCCGATCACATCGTCGATCCACTTGTTGTAGAAGGCTGATGCGTCGAAATAAGAAATGACCGAAGCCATGGCCACCTCTCCGTCTCCTGTGTATGGAAGCCGCTCGCGATGAGGGCAGTCGGTAGCCACTGCGCTGTGCATATTGTCAATCTGGGAGCGCTGGAAGATCTTCAGTATCTGCGCGAAGAGTGGATTGGAACTCTCGAATGATGAGTTCACTGGTACGTCGGTGTTGACTGCTTCGGCAACAACCTGGTCGGGCGTCAGATCCTTTATTCCCGAGACTATGGCCTCCCTGAACACGAACCAGGTGAAACGGGGGGCGAAGTCTGTTTCCCCGTCAGAACCGAACACATATTCACATCTGGGGCTCTCATACTCGCTGAGATATTCGACCTTGAGGGTGTCACCGGCTTCTCCGGTTATGCCTTTGAAATGGGCCCATCCGGAAATCATCGTACCGAAATCGATCTTGAAGGATCCATCTTCCTGGCGCTCGAACGAGATAGGCTTGAAGACTTCGGTGATTTTGTCGGTAGGACCGTTATTCGCTGTGAGCGGTCCATCCGGGGCAGTGCGCTCGATCGCGGTGGCCCATGCGGAATCGTCGAATCCAGCCTTGTCCCAGCCGGGCTGCTCCTGACGCGCGTCGTAGGCCTCTCCTCCCCACAAATCTCCGTAAGTGAAAGGAGACTCGGCAGCCTTCCAGGAGGTATCCGTACTGACATGCTCCCTGCGCCCATCCTTGTAGGTTAACTCGATTCGGGCTATAAGTCTCGGGACTCCGTAAGGTTCGCACTGGTCGGATGGTGCAGTCGGACGGGTGTGGAAATACCCGTTACCAAGTGTCACTCCGATCGCATTGTCGCCTTCCTTCAGCATTCCGGAGACATCGTATGAAAGGTAAAGCGTCTTGTAGGCTGTTACAGCGGGGTCGAGAGGTATCCTGGGGTTCTCGCCAAGGAATGGTCTCAAGGTGTAATCGGTCAGTCCGGGCACGAGGAAGTCGTCACCGATCTTGCCGCCGTTGATCCTTGCCTCGAAGTACCCGAGTCCGCTTATGAATATCCTGGCACTTTCCAGGCCCTTGCCGACCTTGAATTCCTTGCGGAACATGGGATAGCGGGTGTACCACTCTCCGCGTTCATCCTTCTGCCACGGGGCACCTATCCATTGCGCATCCCAACCGTCAGTTGAAGGGCCTGTCACCCAGCGGGCAGGCCTGCTCCAGGCACTTGCCTTGCCGCCTTCGTCCCAGGTCCTCACCATCCATGAATATTCCTCCATGGGCTGAAGGACAGGGCCTCCATAGGGGACTAGATGTGACTCTCCGGAGGTAATTCTCCCGGAATCCCATACCAGGTCCTTCCCGGAGGTGACTTTTATCTCGTAGGCAGCCTGGTCACTGGAGTTGATCCAGCTCAGCCTGGGAGCGGAGCCGGCTTCAACCAGCACTTCACCCTCCTGATACTCGCAGCGCAGTCCTTCCGGCCGGCTGCCAGCACAGCTGTACAGGAATATTGCCGCCAGAATGGCTGCAACGGCAGAAGATAATCTATTCATTTTAATTAAATGTGGGCGATTGAGTGAACGGGAGCGATTTCGGCCAGGCGGTCACGACCGTTGAGGCCGTCCAGCTCTACTATGAATATGAATTCGTTAACCATGACCCTATACTCCTTGCCGCCAATCTTTAAACTTGTGTTTGTCAAGGCCTTGGCTATTCCTTCGGCGGTGCCTCCTGTGGCCAGTACATCATCTACGATCGACACATGGAAGACTCCGTCCTCAGCCTTTCCGGCTGCTACGTCGGAATTGCGGTAGATAAGTTTGTCGGCCCCATATTCCTTCATTATCTCAATGGTCTGCAGATCGTCTCCGCTGTAGGGAAGCTTCCCCCTTTTGCGGAAGAGGATGATGTTGTCCACACCGCAGTCAGCGATGAGCAGGGGAGACGCGAAGAGGAAGGCCCTGGCCTCCGGGCAAGCCACTGAAGGAGCCGTGACGAGACGTCCGACTTCGGCGGTAACGTTTGCGAACACTTTCCTGTCCTGCAGATAAGGGATGATGTCCACGAACTTTATCCCCGGAGTGGGAAAGTCCTGGTAGAATTTAAGGTATTCTTCGAACATGGTTGTTGAAAACTTTGTGGATTATTGCATAACAAAGATATGGATTTTCTCTGAGTATCGGGCTAAATTTGTAAGGAGTTAGTTTGGCTATTCTTCAATTCTAATAAAATTATGTCAAAAAAACCTATTCTTGCAGTCGCTGTAGCGGCTCTCGCCTTCACTCTAGGAGCCAAGGCACAGACCAATGTACAGACATTCTACGATTTCGGCAAGGATCGTCAGTATGTGACTACAACCTTCGAAATGTTCAAGGGTGACAAGTTCGGTGACACATTCTTCTTCATCGATCACTACTACAACAGCACTGACAAGAATCTGAAGCATGATGGAGTGAGCAGCGCAATCAATGGCAGCTACTTTGAGATCGAGCGCGGAATCAATTTCTGGCAGGACAGCAATCTAAAGGATTTCAGCGGTCACCTTGAGTACGACGGAACCACCTGGGGCCAGGGCACATGGTGCTTCGGTGCAAAGTACTTCTTCCATTCTGCAGACTTCTCCAAGACCCTCTCGCTCTATGCTATGTACGAGCTGTTCCGTGGCTTCGGCAAGGCTGACATTCCTATCAAGTTCACCGCAGTCTGGGGAATCAGCAACCTTTTCGGAGTGAAGGGACTTACCTTCAAGGGATTCGCTGACCTTTGGGGCAACAACACCTTCTGGGGACTCGGAGATGAGACTAAATGGACATTCCTCACCGAACCTCAGCTCTGGATGAACCTCGGAAGTGCATTTGACGGTCATCTTGACATCGGTACCGAGATCGAGATCTCATGCAACTTTGCAGGCAACAAGGGATTCATGGTCAATCCTTGCGCAGGTCTCCGCTGGTCGTTCTAATCCCTTAAAACTCACACTAATCACATAATAACCATGACTGAAACCAACACAGCGGCCAATGCCCCTGAGAAGAAAGGCTGGCTGACACGACTATTCGGTTTCGACGGTTCCAAGATGAAGGTCTCCACCGAGATCATGGCGGGTATAACCACCTTCCTGGCAATGTCCTACATCCTGGCCGTCAACCCCTCCATCCTTGCCGACACAGGCATGGACAAGAACGCCCTCTTCACTACTACGGCGATCGCATCCATCATTGCCACCCTTGTGATGGCCATCTATGCAAAACTGCCTTTCGCCCTGGCTCCCGGTATGGGCCTGAACGCATTCTTCTGCTATTCAGTGTGCCTGGGAATGGGTTATTCCTGGCAGTTCGCTCTCACTGCTGTCCTCATCGAAGGTTTCATCTTCGTGATCCTTACGTTGACGAACGTTCGTGAAGCAATAGTGAATGCCCTGCCTCTTTCCATGCGAAAGGCGATCGGAGCCGGTATCGGTCTCTTCATAGCCCTTATCGGACTGAAGAGCGGCGGTATCGTGGTCGGTAGCGAAGCTACCCTCGTCGACCTTGGTACCCTCACCAGCGGCCCCGGCCTGCTTTCAGTGATCGGACTCATCATCACTGGCATCCTGGTGATCCTCAACATCCCCGGCGCCCTGCTGATAGGTATCATCGCAACGGCCCTGATAGGAATCCCCATGGGGATCACCAAGCTCAGTGGTTTCGTCTCCGCTCCTCCGAGCATAGCTCCTATCTTCTGCAAGTTCGACTTCAGCCAGGTTTTCAGCCTTGACATGCTCGTCGTAGTGTTTACCTTCCTGTTCGTCGATATGTTCGATACCATCGGCACCCTTGTGGGAGTGACCACCAAGGCTGACATGGTCGATGAGACCGGCAAGCCCGTCCGCCTTAACCAGGCCTTCCTGGCAGATGCAATCGGCACCATGGCGGGAGCCGCTCTCGGTACCAGCACCGTCACCACTTATGTAGAGAGTGCTTCAGGTGTAGCACAGGGAGGTCGCAGCGGTCTCACTGCCGCAGCAACAGCCGGATGCTTCATCCTCGCCCTCTTCTTCGCTCCGATCTTCACGGCAATCCCTGGTTCCGCAGTGTGCCCGGCCTTGGTCATCGTCGGCCTGTTCATGCTCAGCCCTATCAAGGACATACCTCTCGAGGACTTCTCGGAATCCATTCCGGCCTACCTCACAATGATCCTGATGCCGATGACGTATTCCATCTCCCATGGCATCCTGATCGGCCTGATCGCCTATGTAGTGCTCAACCTCTGCACCGGCAAGACAAAGAAGGTCAGTCCGTTCATGATTGTGCTGGCAATTTTATTTATTCTAAAATACATATTCCTATAACTGGTTGAAAGATAGCGAATTAACAATAACGTTACCCGGCTGTTAATAACTTTATCAAATTCTTTAACCTAGGGAGCGCTTAATCTGCTATCTTTGCGTTTGACGGTTCGGACTGCCTGTGACAGTCCGAACCTCTTTAACCCCCGCTAACCGGGACTTGTGACCGACAACAATAAACACAATATATATTCATGGATGTAACTGTAAGAAAGACCAACGGTTCGTTTGAAGAGTACGACAAGGTCAAATTGATGAACGGTATCCGCGAGGCCTACAAGACGGCCGGCGAGGAATGCCCCGAGGCTGTAGTGGTGTCTATTGCTGAGAACCTCTACATCTACGACAAGATAACAAGCCGCGAGATCAGGCGTCAGGTAGAGGAGAGCCTGATGTCGATCAACAAGAAGGTCGCCATCGCCTACATCGAGAAATTCGATGCCGGTCTCGACCTCCGCAAGAAAAGGGACTTCATCAAAGACTACATCGCCGCTTCCAATGCTGCAACCGGTTCAAAGTTCGATGCCAACGCCAATGTAACTCGCAAGAACATTGTAACGCTTGGCCAGGAACTCTACAAGGAGAACAACATCAAGCAGAACCGCTACATCATGAAGGACAAGATCAAGTCCTTGTACGGACGCAACCTGGCGAGCCAGTACATCAAGGACCTCGAGAGCCATGTCCTTTACAAGCATGACGAGAGCGGTACTCCCGGCTATCCTTACTGCGTAGCCATCACGATGTATCCCTTTCTCATCGACGGACTCAGGAATCTCGGCGGAGTTTCGGTCGCTCCCACCGATCTGAAGTCCTTCTGCGGCGAGTTCATCAATCTCGTCTACTCGATCTCTTCCCAGTTCATGGGTGCCGTGGCCACTCCGGAATTCCTGATGTACCTCGACTACTTCATCCGCAAGGACTACGGCGACAACTACATCGAGCATCTTGATGATGTCGTGGAGATGAATGTCAAGAAGAGAACCCTGGTTAAGGTCATCGACAATTATTTCCAGCAGGTTGTGCACTCCATGAATATGCCTGCCGGAAACCGTGGCTACCAGACCGTGTTCTGGAACATCAGCTACTTCGACGAGCCCTACTTCAGGGGCGTCTTCGGGGACTTCCGTTTCCCTGACGGAAGCGCACCGAAGTGGGAGACCCTTTCATGGCTCCAGAAGCATTTCATGAATTGGTTCAACGAGGAAAGGAACCACTACATCCTGACTTTCCCCGTAGAGACTATGGCCCTTCTGACCGACGGATCCGACGATTTCGCCGATCCTGAATATGCCGACTTCACCGCAGAGATGTGGTCAAAGGGGCACAGCTTCTTCTGCTATCTCTCCGACAGTCCGGACAGCCTCGCGAGCTGCTGCCGTCTGCGTAATTCCCTGACAGACCTGGACAAGAGTGACGAGTCCCACAACCACACCACCCATCAGTACTCGATGGGTACGGCTTCCGTCTCCACCGGTTCCAAGTCCGTCATGACCATCAACCTCAACAGGCTCATCCAGCTTGCCACCAGGCGTTACTTCCTCGAAAAGAAGGGTGTCATGCTCGACGGCGGGAAGGCCCTCCAGAGGGGAGACTACGACAAGAACCAGCTCTATGAATATATCCGCGCGGCAGTGACCGAGGAGACTGAGAGGGTTCACAAGTACCAGACTGCTTTCAACGAGATCATCAAGGACTTCCTCAAGGCTCGCATGCTTGACGTGTACCAGGCTGGCTTCATCGACATGAAGCGCCAGTACCTGACAGTCGGTGTCAACGGACTGACCGATGCCGCAGAGTTCCTCGGCCTCACCATCAGCCCGAATCCTGAGTACAACGAGTTCGTGGACACCATCCTCGAGACCATCAACAGGTGCAACAGGAAGGACAAGACCTCCGATGCCATGTTCAACACTGAGTTCGTCCCCGGCGAGAACCTCTCCGGCAAGAACTACAAGTGGGACCAGAAGGACGGCTTCTATGTGTCTCCCAAGCACAACATGTACAGTTCCTACTTCTACAATCCTGAGGATGACACCCTCTCGATGATTGACAAGTTCAAGCTCCATGGCAATGACTATGTCAAGCATCTCGATGGTGGATCAGCCCTCCACATGAACGTGGCCGAGCACCTCTCGAAGGACCAGTACAGGCAGCTTCTCAAGACAGCCGCCCACTACGGCACCAACTACTTCACATTCAACTGCCGCAACACCGTCTGCAATGACTGTGGGTACATCAGCAAGGACACCCTCGCTGTCTGTCCCAAGTGTGGCAGCCACAACCTGGACTACCTGACCCGCGTCATCGGTTACCTCAAGAGAGTCTCTTCATTCAGCGAGATGCGTCAGGTCGAGGCGGAGCACCGTTTCTACATCCATGAAGGCTCCCGTGAGACTGTGAAGGCGTCGCCTGTATACGTGGAGAAGTCCAAGATATGATTAAATACGTACCCGAGATGACCTCCGTGGTCATCGAGGAGATACCCGACAGAGTTACCTTGGCGGTTGACATCAGCAACTGCCAAGGTAATTGCATTGGGTGCCATTCTCCTTTCCTTAAGGAAGATGTGGGGGAGGAGCTTACGACTGAAATCATAGACAGGCTCGTCTCCGAGAACTTCGGGGTCAACTGCTTCCTCTTCCTGGGGGAGGGAAATGATCCGGAGACCCTTATAGCCCTTGCCGATCATGTGAGGTCCCTGGGACTTGCTCCTGCGCTGTACTCCGGCCGGAGGGATGTCGAAAAGGCTCTGTACATGACCTTCGACTATGTCAAGGTCGGGCCTTACATCGAGCATTTCGGCCCTCTTAATTCTCCGACCACCAACCAACGGCTCTATAAGGTCACTCACGACACTTCCTCCAAGCCGGACTATCGCCTCGCCGACCTTACTTCCCGTTTCTGGCACCGCGGCATCGACCCGAACGCCCAATAGATTCGTCTCTGCCGCAGAAGGTGGTTTTCGCTTGACGAAACTTCTCGCTTCGCTCGGCCCCTCCCATCGCATAGCGATGGGCCCCTCCCTCTTACGAGCCGAGGGTGGCTACGGTTTCCCAAGTGAGAACCACCTTCTGCAGAGATGCGAGAGATTTAATATCTATAAGTAATTGATTATCAATATAGATTTACGGGGTTGCGAGATATTTTATTTTTGGATTTTTAGGGGAAGTGATTGTAACTTTGCAGTACCAATTTCGTGTGTTATGAAAACTTTTTTCAAATTTGCTGCGATGGCCGTGATGGTGGTTGCAGCAATCTCTTGTAAAAGTAGCGGCAAGGCTCTCCTCCCCAATGTCAGTGGAAAGGCTGGGGAGGTCATTGTCGTTATCGACAGGGATTCCTGGGAAGGGAACCTTGGTAATGAGGTCCGCGGACTCCTGGCCAGGGATGTGGAATTCCTGCCCCAGAGGGAACCCCTCTATTCGCTGGTCAACCTGGCTCCAGGATCATTCACCGACATGTTCAAGTACCACAGGAACATTGTCATATTCAACATCGACACCACCGTCCAGAAACAGGGCGTCGTCTACCGTACCGATGTCTGGGCTAAGCCCCAGTGCGTGATCCAGCTCAATGCAACCTGCGCTGACTCTGCCATCGTCGTCCTGCAGAAGAATGGTGAGAACATGACGGGGGCTATAGAACAGGCTGAGAGGAACCGCGTGATCGCCAATACCCTGCTTTATGAGGAGACGCCTTTGTCTTTGGTCGTGGAAGAGATGATCGGTGGCAAGGTCCATTTCCCCATGGGTTACACGCTCAAGAAGAAGACTGATGACTTCATCTGGATTGCCGATGAGAAGCAGTACACGACCCAGGGAATCTTCATCTACAAGTATCCCGTCACAGAGGAGGATCCCTTCACCGAGGAGCACATCATCGCCCATCGCGATGCCTTCCTGAAGAACTACGTGCCTGGAATGTTCGACAACACCTACATGATCACCAGCCAGTACATCACTCCGGGAGTGAAGTTCCTGCGCTACCATGATCTGGATTTCGCCGAGACCAGGGGACTTTGGGAGGTCTACAATGACTTCATGGGCGGCCCCTTTGTCTCCCATTCCTTCTATAGCAAGGACGGTAAGGACATAATCGTATTGGAGGCTTGGGTCTATGCTGCCAAGTACGACAAACGTCAATACATGCGCCAGACGGAGTCCCTTCTTTACTCGTTTGAGTGGAGCAAGGACGAGTCTGTGCAAAATTAGAGGGATAATGAGTCAAATTTATTTTGATGGCTCAAAAATAATCTCTATATTTGCATCCCAATTTGGCGTAGAGCGCCATTTGGACTAGCCTGGTGGGTTCGTATAACGGTTAGTACTCGGGATTTTCATTCCCGCAATAGGAGTTCGATTCTCCTACCCACTACAAAATATTAAAAAATAGAAACGATGGCAAATCACGCATCAGCAAAAAAGGCCAATCGCCAGAGCGAGAGGCGCAGATTGCATAATAAGTATTATGCAAAGTCGACGCGAAACGCAATTCGCGCAATAAGGAACACAACTGACAAGAAGGCTGCCGAGGAAGGCGCACCGAAGGTCTACGCTATGATCGACAAACTTGCAAAGATCGGCGTTATCCACAAGAACAAGGCTTCCAACCTCAAGAGCGGCATCGCAGTCTACATCAACAAGCTCGCTTAAGGAGCAATCGGGATGTAGCGCAGTTGGCTAGCGCACTACGTTCGGGACGTAGGGGTCGTCCGTTCGAGTCGGATCATCCCGACCAGACAAATAAGACAGTCAGAGATTCTCTGGCTGTTTTTTTTGTTTTTCCCATCCTTTCTTTGTTGTCATCCTTTGTTTGTTTGTTGTCATCCTTTGTTTGTTTGCTGTCATCCTGAGCGAAGCGAAGGATCTTTTTGCTAAATTTGTAAGAGTGAAGCATTGGAGTGTCATATTCATTTGCCTGTTGTCTTTTGTTTTCTCCTGCGTGCCGGAGACCGGGAGCGAGGAATTCCTCGCTCCGGCGATCGAGTCTGCAACAGCCGTCGTAGATGGAACGGCAGTGATCTTCAACTGCAATGTCTCCGATGCGAGGGCAGAGAGTTGCGGTTTTGCGTATGGAGTGCCAGGAGGAGAAAAAACAACGGTAATCTGCCAGTTCTCGTCTTCCGCCTTCTCATCCACTGTTAAACGGCTTACTCCCGGTGCAACTTATGAATGGTATGCTTTTGTAAGGGCGGGCGTCAATGAAGTCCGTTCCCAGATCGGGACTTTTACGGTTCCGATGCCGGATGAGCCAGAGGATGGGCCGTCGGCAATCTATATTCTAGACCCATATTTCCGTAGTTATCTCCTGGAGAACTTCGATGAAGACGGCAACGGCGTCCTTTCAGAGGAGGAAGCGTTGATCGTCAGGAAAATCGATGTCGTGACGGACAAGATATCCTCGATGAAAGGGATTGAACATTTCAAGAACCTTGATTCGCTACTATGCCGTGGAGCAGACGTTAATGAATATGATGACGTAGGCCATCCTGGCCTGCTTGATTCCTTGGATGTCAGTTCCAACCGAAAACTCCGTTACCTGGCCTGCGACAAGAACATGATCCGTTCGCTGGACATATCCGACAATCCTTTCCTGGAGGAGGTCCTATGCTCATATAATCTTCTGGAAACAATTGACCTTTCTGCTGTTCCAAGACTTAGGGAACTTCGGATGTGGGTGAATAACGTGAGTTCCCTCGTTTTTTCAAACACGCCTTTATTGGAAACTCTTGAGTGTGGAAGCAACTACATCACAGCCATCGATGTTTCCCGTTGTACGAGGCTAGGTACTCTCAACCTCGGGGATTTAAGAATCAAGGAATTGGATCTGAGCGGCAACCCTACATTGGGCTGGCTTGGTACTTATGGTACTGACATTTCTCATCTCGACCTATCTCATAATCCGAATCTTGAATCGCTCAATTGCCAAAATTCTCCGGTCAGGGAGCTGGATCTTTCACCATGCACGAAACTCCGTGAGTTGAAGTGCTGGGATTGCCAGCTGGAAGAGCTGAATGTCAGCATGTTGCCAAAACTTGCGATTTTGGAATGTTCCCCGATGGCAGGCACCTCTAGTGCGAATCTTCTGAAAAAATTATATGTGTCGAAAGATCAGGTAATCAATGGAGTGACAGTCAACCGGTCCTTGAAGAATATTCCGGAAGATACAGAAATCGTCATCATAAAGGCAGGCACGATGATTATCCCAGACCCGGCTTTCAAGGCTTGGCTGCTAGGACGTTACGATAACGATAGGGATGGAGAAATCTCTATGTCGGAAGCAGAAGATATCCGTGAGATAGATGTCTGGTCGGACGAGCTGAGCATCGTTTCCCTAAAAGGGATCGAATTCATGCCGAATCTGGAGGTTCTCAGATGCCCTGGAACATGGATAGGAACTACAGTTCTTTCAAGGGAGCATTATTATCTCAGCAAGCATTATCATTGGGATGAATGTGTGGGACCCATAGGGACGCTGAAACATGTCGATGTCACACATAATCCTAAACTGAGGGTTTTGGATCTTGGGAACAACAGCGCGATAGGGGAGAATGGTACCGGGACATTGGACCTCACTAACAATCACGAACTTGAAGAACTGTATCTCTCCATGTGCTGGATCAAGTATCCGGACATCAGTTCATGTCCCTTATTGGAAAGGGTAAGCTTTTCTCATGGTCATGGAGATATGCCGGACTTCTCAAATCTGCCGAATCTGCGCTGGCTGGATGTCAGTCATGACCAGCGTGGAAGGCTTCAGCGAATCGATGTCTCCGGAAGTCCGGACCTCGAGGAGCTGAATGTCGATGCCGCGGCATCAAGCCTTTCGGACCTCAAGAATAATCCAAAGCTCAAGGTACTGAAAGTCAGTTGGTGTGCGGATGTCAATCCGGATCTCTCGGCAGTCCCTCTGCTTGAGGAATATGAAAGGATAAGTTGCGGTCTGCACTCTATTGACTTGTCGGGGCTAGGAAATCTCAAATCGCTGTCTATCTCAGATAATCCCTTAGGCTCATTGGACCTTTCCGGATTGTCCGGTTTGGAGAGGTTGGTATGCGTCTCCTGCGGACTCTCATCCCTTGATCTTTCTGGGATGAAGAATCTGGACTATCTTGAATGTGGTTGGAACTCAATTACTTCCCTGGATTTTGGCGGATGCCCTATTTTACGTGAGGCGTATGTGGCAGGGAATCCCTTGGGAGCTATTGATTTGGCCGCTAACACCAGGCTGCTCAAATTATTCTGTGAATATACCGGCATCTCCAGTCTTGATGTCTCACACAATCCTTTGTTGTGGGATCTTCGCTGTTCTCATAACTCTTTGTCGAGTTTGGATGTCAGCTCGAATCCTGTGCTTTGGGGACTTTACTGTGATGATAACCAGTTGTCCAAGCTTGACTTGTCCAATAACAAGGCTCTCCAGGAGTTAGATTGCTCTTCCAACCATCTCGAATCATTGGATGTTTCCGCTTGTCCTTTGCTCAGGTGGTTGATCTGCGGGAACAACATGATTCGAACCCTGGATCTTAGCAAAAACTCTCATTTCGAGGGACCGAATGGCGATGACATAACCGGGCTCTTCTGCTCCCCGATGAACGACGGTGACGGGAACAATCTCTTGGAGACTCTATATGTCCCTCGAGGGAAAAATATTCCTGGAGTGACTGTGAATAGATCGGCTGACCATGTGCCTGCTGTAACGAAGATCCTGGCAAAGTAGTTTATTGTTTTGAACTAATTTGAACTTGATTGAACCAGGCTGAAAAGGTATTTTTGCCTCACTTATGGGAACACCTTTCATACCGGAACTTGCTGAGCTTCTTCGCCAGGTTGAGGAGAAGTTCGGTCATCGCCTCTCGACTACCACCGACTTTGAACTTCTTTCGTTTGTGATGGAACGTGAGATAGGAGAGCTCATATCCGCCTCTACCTTGAAGAGGCTCTGGGGCTACGTTTCATATTCCTCGACACCAAGGATCGCTACTCTGGACACTCTCAGCCGGTATCTCGGTCACAAGAATTTCAAGTCGTTCCGGCAGGCCTTGAAAGATTCAGGAGCAGTGGTTTCCAACTTTTTCTCATCGAAGACCGTGGAGGCTTCCTCTCTTAAAGATGGGGCCAGGCTGCTTCTTGGCTGGGCGCCTAACAGGTTGATACGGTTGAAGTTCCTTGGTGGAACCACCTTCGAGGTGGAGTCCGTCGAGAACGCCAAGTTGCGCCCTGGCGACCGCTTCGAAGCCTCGGAATTCATTCTCGGAGCGCCCCTTTTCATCAGCTCCGTGCGCCGCTCCGACGGCACCGTCACCCCTCCTTACGTCGCAGCCAAGGCCGAAGGACTCAATGTTCTGGAGGTGCTTCCTAATGACAAGGATTAGAATCTGATTCCGATTCCGAATTCGACGGTCGCAGTCTTGAGACTGACTGTACTGACTCCGGCGAAGGCAGTGAAATAACCTTTATTGAATATGATTCCGGCATCGGCACAGAGGCCTTGGGCTGAATAGTCCGCAACTTCGGCCCACTTGCCGGAGGCGTCCTCCCAGAGTGTCCTTGTACTGCCATAGCCCGAACCTGCGTACAGGCTGATCGGGCCGCTGATACTGAATATCCCTCCGGCTCCCAGAGCCATGCCGGTGTGGCATTCCTTGCCGCTTGTCCAGATGATATGACCGTCGGCTGTTCCGTCGCTGCTGCAGGAATAGTTGGCTTTCATGGCTTTGAAGTTGGACCTGCCCTTGATGTAGAGGCCCCATTTGTCGCCAGTGAGGGTTATCATGCCGCCATAGGAGAAAGTTTCGGGGCTCCAGCCTCCGAGGATTAGAAGGCTTGCAGATAGATCCTTCGGTCGCTTCGCTACCTCAGGATGATATGATAGGTTGTCATTCTGAGGGGAGCCCAAAGAAATAGAAGAATTGTCATTCTGAGCGGAGCGAAGAATCTCTCCGGTCCCTGAGCTCAATCGAAGGTCCGGCCTCCACTCTACCTTCGGCAACTCCATTTCCGGCCTGGCGACCTTCAGCGCCTGCCTGTCCGACGGAGTGCCCGTCCCTCCGAAAGCCACGGTGTACCGCCTTCTGATGCGCTCGAACCTGTCTTTCTGGGCGGGAGACATATTCCTTGAACCCCTCTGGAGAGTGGACCTGAGCTGCGACACCTGCTCGAGCAGGGAAGTGAGTTCTTCGGGTGCAATTTGCTCTCCCCGCAACGACCTCTCCCTCAGTAGGATACACCTATCGCAAATGGATTCGTAGCTGTCCAGCGCCCTGTCCAGACGGCTGTCCTGCCCGTATGCCACTGTCCCGAAAAACAACGACACCGCTATAAGGATGTATGACAGCTTATTCTGCAATACTTTTCTGACTTACCGATAACTTTAACTATGTGGCTTTGCAAATGTAGGCAAAAATGCGGATATTTGACTATGCTAATATCCTCAGAGTTCTTCGGTGATCCTTCTGTACAGGCCCCTGCCGGTTCTTCGGCTAGGGAACTCGTTAGCAGTTCCGAGGGAGGCTATTCCCAGATCTGGCGTTTTGACCGTGGCGGCCGGTTCCGGGTCCTCAAGTGCCTGAAAGAGGGTTTTCGCGGCGATCCGCTGTACGAAAGGCTCCTGCAGAAAGAATTCGAGATCGGATATTCATTGGACCACGAGGGCATCTGTGAATATTATTCCTTCAAAAAGGACACAGAACTAGGCAGTTGCATCGAGATGGAATGGGTCGACGGGCGCACCCTCGAGCAGTTCCTCTCTGAAGGGAAGCATGAGCGGAGCGTCTACGATAAGATTGTCGGTGAGATCTGTTCCGCCCTTTCCTACATGCACGCAAAGCAGGTGCTCCACAGGGATCTGAAGCCTTCCAATATCCTTGTGACGTACAACGGCAACAATGTGAAGCTCATCGATTTCGGATTGTCTGATGCGGATTTCTCATCGATTCTGAAGACTCCCGCCGGAACCGCTGTGTTCGCCGCTCCGGAAGTCCGTTCCGGGGGGAAGGCCAGTGTGCGGAGTGACCTTTATTCATTGGGCATGGTGATGTCGCTCTTCCCTGTGAGGAAGTATTCACCCATCATCCGTCGGCTGTGCGCCCAGAAGCCTGAGGCACGTTATCCTTCGGTCGCCGAAGTCCAGAAGGCGCTGAAGAGCAACATGTCTGCCATCGCAGGGATAGTATTCATTCTATTCATCGCCCTGATGGCTCTTGCCCCGGTGATCGAAAAGCGCCTCAATAAGTTTCCCGCACCTGAGCCTGCTCAAAACGATGTCATTCTGAACGAAGTGAAGAATCTTCCCGATACCACTGTCATTCTGAACGCAGTGAAGGATCCCGCAGTGAAGGATCCCCCCAAGCCCGCTCCCAAACCCACCCCCAAGAAGTCCAACGACACCCACCTCATCGACGAACTCTTCCGCCAAGCCACCGAACTGTTTGAATAGGACAGGTCATTTTGCTTTATGGCATTTCTCTCTCGGGCAAGGTCAGACTTTTGAATAATCCCTTGAATTAATTATATTTGTACAAATACGGAAACGTCAGGTCTTTTCTCGCTGGCGAACCTAGGAAATTCGATAGGCAAGAGAAAGGCAGGCAATCCGCACCGTATCTATTTCTGTAGATTCCGGCGTGGGCTGTGCGCTTATTCCATTGCCAAGGCTTCCTAGGGCCTGCCAGCAGGAGTAATGCCGCCAGCCCACGTTTCTGTCTTAATTTGAACCAATGTGAACTTGACTGGGGTTACAGTAAGGTGTAACTTGCCGGGTCATTGGTTCAATGAACTAGACTATTAACTAACCAAATTAAATGATATCATGAAAACTGAAATGAAGAGAGATTATGTTGCTCCGGAAGCTGAACTAATTATGCTCGGACTTGAAGGGAAAACATGTCAGACTGTAGTAACAAGTGATCCTGAAGGAGAAACACCTGGTGGAGGCTGGGGTTGATTGCTATAAGACTATGATTAAGATTTACAATTTGTTACTGACATTGATATTCTTTGGATTATTGATGTCATGTTCCTCCTTTGATGAGAGGGTAGAATCAAACAATGATACACGATATACCACAATCACGGCAGAAACTCCAAGTTACGATTTCGGAACTGATACAAGGACTACCTTCGATTTCTCTACCGCAAGGTTTTTGTGGTCAAGTGGTGATAAGGTAGGTATTATCTCAGAAGCTGGCAGTCAATTGTGTTTCCCAATTCGGGATGAAGATTCGGGGAAAACCACTGCCTCTTTTAATGGAAGAGGTTGGGGGTTGTTGTCCAGCAGTAAATACTTGGCTTACTATCCATTCATTTCTGATTATGATCTTGATTATTCTTCTGTCCCTGTTAGCTATCTAGATCAGATTCAAGTCGGGAATAATGATTATTCTCGGTTGGGAAACTATGCTTTTTGGGTAGCTTCTGGAGTCTCTCCGGAAGAAGGGAATCTACATTTCTCTTTCAAAGATGTAGGAGGTGTTATTCGGTTCACAATCCCAGCTTTCTCTGGTAATTATCAGCAAATAACCCTTTCAATCAGTGAACCGTTGTTTACTTCAAAGGGATTTGTTGATCTGTCTTCAGGAGATGGCTTGATCGTAAACCCGGAAAAGAGCGATGAACTCAGTTTAAAACTGAGAGAATGTGAGATATCAGAAGATGGATCATCATTGATTGGTTACTTGATGACTGCGCCTCTTGATTTAACAGGAAGTTCTTTAAGCGTTATTGCGGAACAAGAAGGGACGTCATCAATCTCCGCTATCGCTGGTCGAGAGTTCGTTGCAGGTAAGGCGTTTAATATGGTTTCTAAGATGACGGCTTATCCTTACGAACAATTTGTAGGAAGTGGCGCTGAAACTATTGAGGTGAAACTATTAACCGACAATGTTAGCGCAACCATGTCATCAAATGATACTTGGATCACACCGATAACTTCATCAGTAAATGGTCGAGTCACCACCTACACCTTCAACGTGGCTGAGAACACCGGCGCTGAGCGTGTAGGGACAATCTCTTTCACGGAGGCTTCCACCGGATTGGTCAACACCGTCAAGGTCATCCAGCAGAAGGCCGGAACCGTTATCGGAATCGGTGGCTGGAATTCTGAGAACCGCTCTGGAAGGGCAAACTAACAGATCAAGAATATGAAAAACAATAGAATATACACTTACGGGGCCATCCTCGCTGTTGCTGCTCTTGCTTTCGGCTGCCAGTTGGATGACAGTTTCGAAGTCCCGGTTGAGGAGAAAGTCCCCATCTCTCTGAAAGGAGACATCAATCAGCTTGCCGTGACCCGTGCATCCGACAATGGATTTGCTGCTGGTGACCAGGTTGGTATCTGGGCTGTCAACTACAATGAGGACACTCCCGGCACTTTGACTCTGAAGGACAATCAGGCTACCAATGTCCGCTTCACTTTTGACGGCTCGTCAACCTGGACTCCCAACTACGACATCTACTACAAGGACAAGAATACCAAGGTGGACATCTACGGTATTTATCCGTACACATCCGCCATCTCCTCGATTGAGGCCCTACCTTTTGAGGTTCAGGAAGATCAGAGCACGATTTCCGCTCATGGCGCAATGGGTGGATATGAGGCCAGCGATTTCCTTTGGGCTAAGAGGGAGGCGGTGACTCCAAGTCCCAGCACAGTCCAACTGCTTTTCCAACACAAGATGAGCTGTGTGGTCGTGACATTGGAGGAGGGGACAGGCTTTGCGTCCGGAGAATTCGCGGGGCTCAGCCAGTCTGTCCTTATCAATAATGTCAAGCGTAACGCCACCATCAATCTTGCGACAGGTGAGGTGACCGCCACTGGTGCGGTTCCTGCCCGCAGCACTGTCCCGGCAGCTTATGAGAATGGCTTCCGAGCTATAGTGGTGCCTCAGACAGTATCCGCGGCCAGCAGCCTGTTCTCAATCACTTTGGGTGGTACGGCATATACCTATAGCGAAGGGACTGCGTTTACTTATGTTCCTGGCAAACAGCACAACTTCACCGTGACCGTGGACAAGAAGGCTGACGGTGGTTACGACGTCACTGTCCAGACCACCATCTCCGCCTGGACCAATGATAACTCCTCTCACGAGTTCGTGGCCAAGGAATATGTCGTCGTGAATGTCGAGACCCCCGGCACCCTTGGCGAGACCCTCACCTCCGCCGGCAAGAATCCCGACGCCATCAAGTACCTTAAGGTTCTGGGTACCGTCAATGCCGATGATTTCTACTTCATGAGGGACAATATGTCTGTCCTCCAGGGAGTTAACATGCAGGAGACAAAGGTGGTGGAAGGGGTGATACCAGAATGGGCCTTTTCGGGATTGAATTATCTATCCTCTTTCATTTTCCCCGATGGTAATCACGATAATCAGATAACAAGCATCCAAGAAGGTTCTTTCAATGGGCTTATGTTAACTGGAGCGCTTTCTATTCCTGAAGGAGTCATTTCGATAGGTGAAGGAGCCTTCGCTGGAACAAGAATAACTCAGTTGTCCTTACCAGAATCATTATTAACAATTGGAAACTCCGCTTTCAGCGATTGCAGTCTTATTGTTGGTGAATTAAGCATTCCAACCCATTTGAGAAAAATTGGTAATGGAGCTTTTTATGGGTGCAGCGGTATTAGTGGATCGTTGGTTTTCCCGGACTCAATAGAAGAAATTGGTGCCTCCGCATTTGTCAGGTGCAGTGGTTTCACTGGTGAATTAGTGATTCCTGGTTCATTTGATACGATAAAAGAGAGGACTTTTGCTGAATGCGGAGGATTCAAGCATTTAATACTTTCGGAAGGAATCAAAAGAATTGAGTACCAGGCATTTTGCCTTTGTTCTAATCTCAAAGGGGAGTTGATCCTCCCTAATACGTTATTGTATTTAGGAGGTGATGCTTTTTTTAGATGTGGTTTTTCGGGCTCATTAGTTCTTCCATCATCTTTACTATCTCTTGGAGGGGCATTTGGAGAATGTTCAAGGATTTCTGGAGACATTATTATTCCTGAAGGAATCACTTTTATTGAAGGAGGGACTTTTAATAATTGTTCAAATATCAGCGGGGTTATCCTTCCGTCTACACTCGACGTTATACAAGGAGATGCTTTTAGAAATTGTTTTTCACTCAACAAAATAATATGTTATTCCAATCAACCTCCAACTATCTCAGAGGAAACCTTTGAGGGAGTTGCGAAAGATAATTTCACTCTAGAAGTCCCAGAGTCAAGTATTAATTCCTATTCAATCGCAACAGGTTGGCGTGAATTCAAGAGAATTGCCGCACATCGTGACTTTTCTATCAGCCGAAGGCTTTACAAGACGCTGAATCCAGAAGAAAGCCGAACTTTCTCTCTACGGGCGGAATCAGGAGATTCCTGGAGCGTGGAGGACAAGCCGGATTGGGTAATGGTTTCTCCTTCCTCAGGAACCGGAAAGACCGATGTGACAGTGACTGTCAACTCACTGACAGCTGGTTCCGGTAATCGTTCCGGAAATGTCGTATTCCTGTTGAATGGGAAAGATTATCGCAGTACCCTCACGGTTGAGCAATATGACTATGCGTACTCTGACGGTTCCGTTAAGACGGAATATACCCATACGGTAGGTTCTGGTATCCCGATTGTGTTCCTTGGTGATTGTTATGACGCCGCGGACATAGCTTCAGGAAGCTATCTTGCCGACACTGAGGAAGCGATTGGTTATTTCTTTGATATTGAGCCTTATAAAACTTATAAAAACTATTTCGATGTCTATGTGGTATTCGGTAAGTCTGAGGACAGTGGAGTAGGTAGCATAAATACTATACGTGAAGCAAAATTCGGCACCCAGTATTCGCTGACAGGAGGTTCGTTGGAAAGCAACAGTACAGACGCTTTTGTTTATGCTAAGAAAGCAGATGCGGGTATGGACATTACCAAAGGATTGGTCGTAATGGTTTTGAACAGCACTGATTATAGCGGCGTAACCCACATGTGGAACGATGGCTCTGCCATTGCGATTTGCCCGAAGAGCACGGATCCATATCCTTATGATTTCCGAGGGCTTGTCCAGCACGAGGCCGGTGGCCATGGTTTTGGAAAACTCGCAGACGAATACATTTATGTGAATGCGTTTATTGATGCCTGTACTTGCGGATATGAACACCTCAAAGAATTCCGTGCCGCTAAGGCTAATGGCTGGTATAAGAACCTCGCTGAGACTGCCAATCGTGACGAAGTCCCATGGAGCCACCTGATGTACCATCCGACATATTCAAATACCGTTGATATCTACGAGGGTGGTTTCTTCCATACACGCGGTATCTTCCGTAGCGAGCCCAACAGTTGCATGAACAACAACATCCCGTACTACAGCGCCATTTCTCGCCAGGCCATTGTCGAGCGGATCATGGACTACGCCGGTGTATCGTTCAACCTTGACGACTTCTACGCCAATGACGCTGCCGCACTCAACACGCGAGCCAGCGTCGCCGCTTCTCCCGCCTGGGTCCCCAACCCCAGTCCTTCCACAAATCTCAAACACCAACACCCCATCATCATGGGTGATCATCCGGCAATTAAATAATAAGATAAGCTTATGTATAACCGCTTTACCCAATACTGCAGACAGAACTTGAATCCTGCTGTTTCAGACTATCGCTATTATAATAGTGTAGTGTTATGTGCTCTTGATGCAAGTTTCTCCGCAAGAGCTAGTTATAACTCTGTTATTAATGTTCTTGATCGTTTTTGTACATGGGCTGGAAATAATAATATTCCCTTGGTCTGGGCTCCTCAGATCGATTGCCCTCCTATCGAACAGCAAGTAACTGTGATGCAGGTACAAACCTTGATTCAAAATCAGACTCCGGAAAACCTGGCAGATATTATTCAGAATCATACTAGAGTAGCTCGTCGGTTAAAGTCAGAGTTGTTCATCGATATGATGAATGTGCTTCGTGACTATCAAATCAATACATATCAGGATTTCCAAACTCATTTTGATGACAATGAGTTTAAAGACTCAATTTTGAACCTTGCTGGAGTAGGTCCTGCAACACTGAATTACCTATATATGCTAGCTGGTTATCCTAATTCAATTAAAATTGATGTATGGATAAGAAGATTCGCTGCAGATGCTACTGGAGTGGGTAATTTGACTGATGACCAAATATCCGACTTGTTCGAATATGCAGCTGATCATTTAGGTTATACTCCAAGGCATCTTGATCATATGGCTTGGGTTTTTCAGAAAAATCAAAATGCTTGATTATGAAAAGGTTACTTATATTATTGACAATGACATTTTTAGTCATGTCTTGTCAAAAACAGGGAATTGATACAGATTCAGGACATATGTTCATCCAGTTCATCCACCCTTCGGGGGAGACGAGGGCGACTGAGACAGCATTTGAGTCGGGTGACAAGATTGGTCTTTATGTGGTCGAGACACCCGCTCCGCTTCAGGTATCTGGTAACTATGTCAACAACCTACAGGCGACCTACAACGGCTCGCAGTGGACCGGTGACACTGGTCTTCGATGGCCGTCGACCGAAAGTGTTTGCAACATCTATGCTTACTATCCTTTCATGGAAGTGAGTAAGATTGATGCATCACCTTTCTCCGTCCTTGAGGATCAATCCGAAGGCTTCGGAACCTGTGATTTCCTCTGGGGTAAGGCGGCTTCAGTGTCTTACACAACGGCGGCGATCCCTGTTCAATTCACCCACAAACTGACGAAGATTACCTTGAAACTTGTCAAAGGGGCTGACTATGTTGGTGACCTCCCTTCAACGGCAGTCTTTTATGTCCATAGTACTGTTACAGATGCCACAGTTGACCTGACAACTGGTTCTGTGACTAAGGATCCTTACGGAACAGCAAAGACAATAACCTGCCATAAGGTCTCTGACGATACCTATGAGGCTGTCATCATCCCTCAGCGCCTTGCTTCCCGGACACCTCTCTTCGAGATGGTCGCCAATGGCGTTTCCTATCTCGTCGAAGGCTCCTTTAACTTCAAGCCCGGCATCAACTACACCTTCAACGTCACCCTCAACACCTCCACCGAATCCATCCGCATCGAGATCGGCGGTGAGATTGTCGACTGGAACTAGTCGGGGAGATACAATGCCAGAGACCACTTGGCCTTGATTATTAAATAGTTAAGCATTTAGCCTACGCTCAAAACAGTAGTGGCTAAATGCTTAACTTATTGTAAACCAGGAGCATTGCGCCTCCGGTGATTCACCTTCCTTTAAGCGAAAATAATGTTGAGGTCATATCAACATTCCGCCACTGCTCTCCGCATGTCACATCGGTTCCGGTATGGAAGATACTCCAGAGCCGGGGAAAGGCGGGGATTCGTGGCGGTGGCGTTCAAAATGAACTCTACGGTCGGGGAGAAGGAGGTTCCCGTGGACGTGGAGTTATTTAAGATTATTAGGGTAGGTAGTTTGCCTGCCATCTGGTTATCTGGGAGAGAATGCATGTCATTGCTTTGAAGAATCACTGTGAATAATTATATTTACACTAGATTGTAAGACCGTGGATCCAAGAGACCACAGAGCGATATCGGAGATCGTACCGGTATCGCTTTTTTTGTTGTTATAGCGAAAAAGTTTAGCATATAAGTTAAATTAATTCTATATTTGCTATGAAAAAGAAAACAACAGTTGAATTGGTCGCCAGTTCAGAGACCGTGTCATTGTATTCCATTAGTTTTGAGATTGATGGTAAGACCGAATTTGAGAAGTTCGTTGAGGCTTTTGAAGCTGATGCAACTTACAGAAATGATTATAGAAGAATTCTGGCCGCATTACAAGTTGTATTGGACGTAGGGGCACTAGAGCGTTTTTTTCGTCCAGAAGGGAAGGTTGGGGATGACCTTGTCGCATTACCTCTCGATAGTGGGAAACTGCGATTATACTGCCTTCGCATCTCGGATCAAATCCTTGTGATAGGTAACGGGGGAATTAAGGATGTGAAAAGATACGAGGATAGCAAGCAATTGCTAGGGTATGTGATGGACTTGCAAAGGTTCGACAAATTGCTGCGTGTGATGTTGGAGTCTGGCTCTATTATTATAGAGGAAAAGGTATTAAAGGGTGTTGAGGATCAAGTTTTTGAGATATGAAAGACAAGAGTGCTTGGTTTGAGGAAAAACTAAAGGATGTACCGGAACAAACGCTTGAAGAAGTGCGCTTGTCAGCCGCTGTCATTAGGCGTGTTGATGAGATCATGAAGAGGAAAGGAATGACTCAGCGTGATCTTGCCAGGAAGCTGGGTAAGAGTGAGGCGGTGGTCTCTCGCTGGACAACCGGCTTCCCCAATCTGACGTTGTGCTCGATTTCTCAAATATCCTGCGCTTTAGGTGAGCCTATTATCACTGTTCCGGAATGAGAAGCCTTCGAGCTCTTCCTTGATGAGGACTAAATGCTTAACTTATTGTAAACCAGGAGCATTTCGCCTCCGGTGATTCATCATCCTTTAGGCGAAAATGCTGTTGAGGTCGTCGCGGAGGTTTTTGAACCCAGCGTTCAGCCTGTTGGCTTGTGCCTTGCGCGGTTTGGTGCCGTGCATGTATGCCCAAAGTTGTTTTTGATTGATCCCGGAGATCCTTTCCATTCCGGCAAGAGAAAGGATCCCGCTTCCGACATAGTATTTCAGCAGGCTCAGTGGATCTACTGAGTATTCGATTTCATATTCAGAATTCAGGAAGGCCGGGTACTTGAATCCCTCCTTAATGGCCGTCTCCTTGTAGAATTTCATCTGAGCTTTCATGTCTAGAATAGCATCTTCGATCGAATCTCCCGCTCCGGAAAAGATTTCGTCTTTGCAATAGACGGAATAAGTCCCGTCTTTCGCTCTTTCTATTATGGCGTTTATGATCTTCATAGTTAATTATTTATACTTTAATTTCATGTCTTTCTTCATTTTTGCCTCAAGACCTTTGCCGACTTCTTTACCTTTATGGTATGGTACCGGGTAAGTTTGTTTCCCTTTTTTGTAGATGATGTGGCTTGTACCCATTTGCCGGATTTGAACCCAGCCGTTAAGCCGGACAATCTTATGGAATTCATCGAATTTCATAGTTGTAGCAGTTTAGTCCCACTAATATAGTAATATTTCTATTAATTATTAACTTGTTCAGTAGAAATATTACTACTTTAAGATAGCGATGAATCCATATTTCCGCCACTACTTCCCGCATGTCACATCGGTTCCGGCGGGGAGGTTACTCCTAGGCCGGGAAATGGGGGTGATTCGCGGCCGGAGCGTTTAAAATGAACTCCACGGCCGGGAAATGGGTGGTTCTCGTGGCCGTGGAGTCTGTCAGGTGGCCTTGGCAAGGCAAGTAGCCGTAGGGACCGTCAAGTAGTCCTGGGGCAGCAGGAAGCCTTGGGCAAATGGCCGTGGCCTAGTACATCAGGTGCTTCTTGGAGTTCTTGCGCCAGCCGGCTTCGCCCTTGAATTCGGTGAAGTAGATTATGAGGTCGGCTTCGCCCTTGAAATCGGTGAAGTAGATGGTCTTCTTGGCCTCGCCCTTGAACTGGGTAAAGTACCACAGGCCTTTGTTGTCCTTGGCTTCTCCCTTGAACTCGGTCTTGTAGACCAGCAGGTCGGCCTCGCCCTTGAATTCGGTCACATAGACCTTGACCTTTGCTTCGCCTTTGAAATCAGTGCTATAGACAATCTGCGCCGATGCGGACAGGCCGATCAGCGACAGAATTAAAAGGATGATTATTCTTTTCATGGCAGATCCATTTTGCATTATCCTTTTGCAAAATGGATGCCCGGATGCTTCTACTGCATGTCCCTCAGCAAGACTGTGATGTCAGGCAGCTGGGCGGGCAGCGAGGAGATGTCGGTCTGGCTGAAATGGTAGGGAATCAGGACCTTGGGCATGAAGGACTTGGCAGCACGGACGCACTGCTCGACCGTCATGGTGTAAGGCTGGTTGACTGGCAGGAAAGCCAAATCGATGTCTTCCAGCTGTGCCATTTCGGGAATGTCCTCTGTGTCTCCTGCGATGTAGATCCTGAAGCCGTCAAGCGAGAGAACATAACCGTTGCCGTTGCCCTTGGGATGGAACTGCTCGTGGCCGGAAGAAATGTTGTAGGCAGGAACAGCCACGATGATGACTCGGCCGGGCAGATTGCCCCTTTCACCGTTTTCCATCACATCTCCGTGTCCGATCTTGTCCCAACTCTTGTAGTTCATGACCAGCCTTGTACCCTCTTTGGAAAGCATGTCGATTGCGTGCTCGTCCAGGTGGTCTCCATGCTCGTGGGTGATAAGGATTGCGTCTGCCTTGGGGAACTCGGCTGAGTAGACGGTGGGCTTGTTCAGGCCTGAGACGGGGTCTACATGGATCCAGTTGCCCTTGAAGGATATTGCCAAGGTGCCGTGCTTAACCAGAGTGATGTCCACGGGCAGATGGCTGTCGGAGAAGAAGCGCTCCACTTGATAAGTGTTGACCGGGAGTCCTGCGTCTTTCCATGCTTCGAATCCTCCGATCAGGTTGTTGACGGTGTAACCGGCCTTGGCAAGAGCAGAAGATGCTTCTCCGCTGCGCTTCCCGGTCCTGCAGTAGACCGCGACGGGGCAGTCCTTGGGGATGGATGCCTCGATAAGTCTCAGGAAATCTTCCGAATAAAAGTCCACGTTGGTTGCTCCGGGGATGTGGCCTGCTGAATATTCCTCAGCAGTGCGTACGTCGACAAGGGCTGCGTTGCCCTGGCCGAGAAGGGATGCGAAATATTCGACCTGGAGATCTTTCTGCTCGCCGCTGCCGGCAATCAGTCCCAGGATGACGGAAAGTAATGACATGAGTTTCATGGTTGTAATGAATAAGGGTTATCTCTGGATAAAGATCCATCAATGGATAAGTCTCCGGATGTCATTGCCGAAGGCGAGTACCATCAGCAGCATCAGGAGGATCATACCGATGATCTGGGCTACTTCCAGGAACTTGTCGCTGGGCTTGCGTCCGGTGATCATCTCGTAGAGGCAGAACACTATGTGTCCGCCGTCAAGGGCGGGGATGGGCAGGAGGTTCATCACGCCCAGCATGATTGACAGAAGGGCGAGGATGTGGATGAACCTGAACCAGTCCCAGGTGGAAGGAAAGACCTGACCGATGGCTATGAAGCTGCCGACGGACTTGTAGGCCTCGGTCTTCGGGGTAGCCAGGAGCTTGAGGTCGCGCAGATAGCCGCCAATTGTGCTGAAGGTGAGGTCGAATCCTGCAGGGATGGCCTCCAGCACTGAATATGTCTTCGTGGTGTAAGTCGGGATCTGGGAGTAGGCACCAATCTTGCCGAGGGAGTCGACCAGGACGGGTATGGCCAGTGTGTCAGCTCCGCGGAGTACTGAAGCCGTCACCGTGGTTCCGGGGACTCCGGCAAGATAGGCCTTCATGTCCTGGATGAATGGGGTACTGACACTGTCCAGGGCCACTATCCGGTCACCGTGCAGGAGGCCTGAATCGAAATTGGCGGAGCCTTTCATAAGGGAATCGATCACGAAGGGGACTGCGAGGTCGAACATGTCCGGGGTGTTCAGCACGTCTCCGATCTTTGAGTGGTCGATGTAGATGTCGACAGTATCGCTGCCCCTGAGAACCCTCACCTTACTTACGTCGCGGCGGGCAAGGTCGGCCTGGAGCATCCCGAAATTCTCGGGGATATAGTCGTCCATCGAAAGGATCTGGTCTCCGGCCTTGAATCCCATCTCGACACCGAGTTCATTAGGATAGATGCTGCTGCCTTCATTCTGGATGTAGGAACTTCCCCAGATTGCCATTATTGCGATGTAGCACAGGATGGCGAAGATGAAGTTGTAGAGCACGCCGCCGACCATCACCAGAAGCCTCTGCCAGGCCGGCTTGGTGCGGAATTCCCACGGCTGTGGATCCTTCTTCATGGCTTCGGTGTCCATGCTCTCGTCGATCATGCCGCTTATCTTGCAGTATCCGCCCAAGGGGAGCCAGCCGATACCATATTCAGTCTCCCAATCCTTGGCCTTCGGGACCAGCGAAGTGAAGAATTTCCCTTTGGTGCTGAAAAGCTTGCTCGTTCCGATGTCAAAGAAGAGGAAAAACTTTTCCACCTTGATGCCGAAAAGCTTGGCGAAGGAGAAATGACCGAATTCGTGTATGACAATCAATACTGATAATGCAAGGATGACTTGCAGTACCTTCATGAGTACTTCCATGGCTCAGGATTTCTTTTTCATGTTGAGGATCAAGCTGTCGGCGAGGTTGCGGGCCGATGAGTTGGTCGCGAAGATGTCTTCTACCGTCGGTTTGGCAATATAATCTGCCTTTTCCATGCATTCTGCGGCAATGTCGGATATTCCGTAGAAAGGTATTTCATCCCGAAGGTAGGCAGCTACTGCCGACTCGTTGGCGGCGTTGAGTACGCAGGGGATGTTGCCGCCCCTCTCCATAGCCTTGAATGCCAGGCCGAGGGCAGGGAATTTATCAATGTCGGGCTCGAAGAAAGAGAGGGTGCCTAGTTCTGCGAAATTGAGTTTCTTGTTGCTTAGAGGCAGCCTTTCCGGGAAGCCGAGAGCGAACTGGATAGGTTCCCTCATGTCAGGGGAGGCCATCTGTGCGATCACGGCACCGTCTTCGAACTCTACCATCGAGTGGATGACGGATTCGGGGTGGACTACAACGTTGATCTTCTCTACCGGTGTGTCGAAGAGCCACCTGGCCTCGATCACTTCGAAGCCCTTGTTCATCATGGTCGCTGAATCTATAGTGATCTTCGCTCCCATGTTCCAGTTGGGATGCTTCAGGGCCATGTCCTTCGTGGCGGCGGCGATCTGCTCCTTCGTCCAAGTCCTGAAAGGTCCGCCGGAGGCTGTAAGGTGGATCTTGCTCAGCTTGTTCCCCTGAGAAGCCATAAGGCACTGGAATATGGCTGAGTGCTCGGAGTCGACAGGGAGGATGGGTGCATTGAATTTGTGTGAGAGTTCCATGACTATCGAACCGGCGGCCACGAGGGTCTCCTTGTTAGCCAGGGCTATCACCTTCCCGGCCTTCAGGGCCGCGATCGTAGGAGCCAGGCCGCTGAATCCGACCATGGAAGCTACGACGATGTCGACCCTGTCGCTGGTCACCAGGTCACAGACGGACTTCATGCCGGCGAAAACCTTGCTGTCTGTACCTTCCAGGGCGTCGTACAAGGCTTTGTAGCGGGTCTCGTCACAGATGACCACGTTGTTGGCATCGAATTCCCTTGCCTGGGAGGCCAGGGTCATGAAACTGCTGTTGCAAGTTATAAGTTCGACCTCGAAAAGGTCGCGGTGCTCCCTTATCACGTCAAGGGTTTGCCTCCCGATGGATCCTGTCGATCCAAGAATAGCTATCCTGCGTTTCTCCATCAGAAACTGATATATTTTGTTGGATCCACGGCTTCTCCCTTGTGCCAAAGTTCGAAATGGAGGTGGTCTCCGTCGGCCGTGGTGCCTGTGCCGCCTACTACGGCTATGGGTGTGCCGGCACTGACTTTGTCACCGGTCTTCTTCATTAGCTTCTGGTTGTGCTTGTAGACCGAGATGATGTCACCGTCATGCTGGATACGGATCGTATAGCCGTCTTCATCCGTCCATCCTGCCGAGATCACTGTCCCGTCCAGTACGGACATCACGACTGAGTTGTTAGGAGCGGTGATGTCTATGTAAGGGTGGAGTGCCTGGACATAGCCCTGGGATACAACTCCCTTGAGGGGTGTGAAGAAATGCATGCCTTCGATAGGAAGAGTCTTGGTCCTGCCTGAGGTCACATCGAACTTGTCCTCGGCTGCCACCTCTTTACGGAGCAGGGAATCCTTCATCGCAAGCCCAGCCCTGTCCTTGTCGGTTATCTCCCTTGTCTGTTTCCGTGCAGCCATGAGGCTGTCTATTTTCAGGGGCTCCTCTCCTTCAACAACCCTGCGGAGATTCTCCGAGTAGAGTTCCCACTTTGTGATTACGTTCTCCAGTGAATCAATCCTTATAGCATTCTGGATGGCATCGTGCTTCATCCTTGCATCCGGATAACCAGGGATGAAGGTCCTCAGGGGAGTGAATGCTATCAGGCACCATAGGGCGGTGAGGAGTACCACGACGGAGGTTATTGCTGTCACCAGGATGTTCAACTTGTTGAATTTCCTGGTCCACAGTTTGTCGTGAGTGTCGTCGTCCACCAGGGTAAGCCTGTAGTTCGAAGTCCTCTCTTTTTTCTCTTTGGACATAATATTTTGACTTGATAGCCTTTTTCGTTAACTTTGCAAGTTCATGGACAGGATATTAGGCATAGATTACGGACGCAAGCGCGTCGGAGTTGCGGTCAGTGATCCGCTTGGAATCTTTGCCTCCGCCCTTGACACAGTTCCTGCTGCAAAGATAATAGATTATATCAAAAATTATGCTGCAAAGGAAACTGTCACCAGAATCGTAGTAGGTTATCCGATGAACATGGACAACAAGCCCTCGGAGGCTGCAGCCGACGTGGATGTGTTCCTTAAGAACCTCGCCAAGCAGATTCCCGGCATTCCGGTCACTCTTGAAGACGAGAGATTCACTTCGGTTCTGGCTCACAGGGCGATGATAGACGGTGGCATGAAGGCTAAGGACAGGCGTGACAAGAATTCCGTTGACCGGATCAGCGCAGCCATAATCCTTCAGAGTTACCTTGACAAGAAAAACAACGGACGATAACTAGTTATGATAAGACCGATTTATTTATATGGCTCCGAGGTCCTGAGGCAGGTGGCCGCTCCGGCAGACCTGAAGGACAAGGAGTATCTTGACAATCTGATCACTGACATGAAGGACACCCTTGCCAAGGCAGAAGGCTGCGGCCTTGCGGCTCCTCAGATTGGGGAAAGCGTCAGGGTGCTGATAGTGGATGGCAGGGACATGGTCGATGTCTATCCTTACCTAGACGGTTTCACCAGGGTCATGATCAACCCTGTAATCCTAGAGGAGAGCGAGAAGAGGACTGAGTATTCAGAAGGCTGTCTCAGCGTTCCCGGAATCTACTGCGACGTTGTCAGGCCGGAAAGCATGACAGTTGAATACTACAACGAGAAGCTTGAGAAGGTGACCGAGAAGTTCGACAAGTTCGCCTGTCGCATGATCCAGCACGAGATGTCCCACCTGGACGGCGACCTTTTCGTGGACCATGTCGCTCCGATCCGCAAGAAGATAATCTCGAAGAAATTGATGGGAATCGCCAAAGGCAAGGTTTCTGCAAGGTACACCACAAAAATAAAATAACACATGGGAGCATTTCACGCTTACGATATACGTGGAGTCTATAATGTGGACTTCGACAAGGAAACGGCCTACAAGGTCGGCTATTTTATTCCTGAACTGCTTGGTACTGACAAGGTTCTGGTCGGAAGGGACTGTAGGACATCCTCTCCAGAGGTGCATGACTACCTCGTCAAGGGAATCACCGATGCCGGGGCAGATGTCCATGACATAGGACTCAGCACGACCCCGATGGTCTATTTCGGAACTGCCAACTACGGTTTCAAGGCTTCCGTCCAGATCACTGCGTCCCATAACCCCAAGGAGTACAACGGAATGAAGGTTTCCAGGGAGAATGCACTTCCTGTTGGTCTTGATTCCGGTCTCGGACAGATCCAGGAGTGGATCAACGAGGGCAGGCCGACTCCTGTGGCTGAGAAAAGGGGAAAGGTGATCCCAATGGATATCCACAAGGATTATCTCGACTTCCTGCTGAAGTTCAAGGGCGATTATTCCAATCTCAAGATAGCTTTTGACATTTCCAACGGCATGGCTGGCCTCTATGCCAGGGAGATATTCGGAGATTCTCCTTCCTACATATTCGAGGAGATGGATGGCAGTTTCCCGAACCATGAACCCAACCCGCTCATCCTCAAGAATGTCAAGCCACTTCAGAACCTCGTGAAGGAGGTCGGTGCCGATGTGGGTGTAATCTACGACGGCGATGCAGACAGGGTCATGTTCGTGGATAATGAAGGCAAGTTCATTTCTCCTGACCTGATGATAGCCGTGCTTGGCCATTATTATGTCGAAGAGAGGGGACTGAAGGGAACTGTCCTTCAGGATATCCGCAGCTCTAAGGCTGTCGGTGAGTATCTTGCCCCGATGGGCTGCAGGATGGAGACCTGGAAGGTGGGCCGCGCTTTTGCAGCCAAGAAACTCCGCGAACTGGACGGAGTCTGGGGCGGTGAGCTTGCCGGTCACTACTATTTCAGGGATTTCTTCTATTCTGACAGCGGCCTTCTGGCTTCTATGCTGATCCTCAGGGTCGTAGCCTCCATGAAGGCAAAGGGAATCACTCTCGCTGAACTTATCGGGAAGATTGCCCGTTACCAGAATTCAGGAGAAATCAATTTCAGGATAGAGGACAAGAAGGGAGCAATGGATGCTGTCCGTGAGTTCTTCATCTCTCGTGAGACTCCTACTGCCCAGATGGATTTCGACGGCTATAGGATTGAGTTCCCAGAATGGTGGTTCAACATCCGTCCTTCCAACACTGAGCCCTACCTTCGTTTCATCTGCGAGGCTTCGAGCGCCGCGCTTCTGGAAGAAAAGGTCGGACTGACCAAGCAACTGCTTATTGACAATTTCAACGCTAAACTATAAATAGAACTTGATGAATTTGAGAATAATGTCGGCAAGCACCATTGTCATGGCCCTTGTCTCGATGATGAACTTTCTTCCTGCTTCAGCGCAGGACACAACCATAAGATCCAAGAAACAGGCGGAGCTGATAGTTCCCAGGCCTGCATTCCAGCCCGTGCAGTCGATGGACCCGACGACTGCTGCCACAATTGACACAATAGACACAGCCGATCCCTACATCAAGATTCTCCTTATGGAGGATTACACTTGGAAATACTACAAGGATCCAAGTTATTCGGCAAACAGCCAGATTTTCGTCGAGAACTGGACCCATGAGGCTCCGGACCCGTACAGGCTTTCCCTCGAGAGCCTGCCTGATGAGATCGGTCTGTGGATAGTGGACTCCCTCAGCGGTTATCGTTGTCCGAATCAGACGGACGTCTATTCAAAGTTCGGCTACCGCCACAGACGCCGTCACCAGGGTGTCGACCTTCCCCTCCAGACCGGTACTCCGGTCTATGCTGCCTTTTCCGGGAAAGTCAGGCTCGCCAAGTACTACAGGGGATACGGTAACCTCGTGGTTCTCAGGCATGAGAACGGCCTGGAGACTTTCTATGGCCATCTCTCAAAGATCATAGTCTCTGAGGACCAGTGGGTGGATGCCGGCTCTATTATAGGACTTGGTGGTTCCACCGGACGTTCGACAGGCCCGCATCTCCATTTCGAGACCCGTTACAAGGGATATGCTTTCGACCCAGAATGGCTGATAGACTTCCATTCCGGTGTCTTGAGACACAGGCTTTTCGTCCTCAAGAAGAAATATCTCAACGCTTCCAGCAATTATGTCCCTGAGGATGAGCAGGAAGAGATCGACATCATTGAAGGCGATACCCAGGAAAGGGAGGAGGCGGCAAAGAAGGCGGAGGCTGAAAGGAAGGCCGCTGCCGCCGCCCAGTACCACACGATCCGTCAGGGAGACACCCTTGGTGCCCTTGCCCGGAAGTACCACACATCAGTCCGTAAGCTCTGCCAGTTGAACGGAATCTCTGAAAGAACCATTCTCCGGTTAGGAAGAAAACTAAGAGTTAAATAAATCTGAATATGAATTGCAGAACCTGCGCAGCGATAGCCTTTTTCTTAATCTGCATGCTTCCCTGCGCGGCTCAGTCAATCCCGGATCAAGCAGGACAGTCGATCCTCTACAGGGGACGTGTTTCCAGGAGGTATAATTCAGCCTCTTTTAACGGAACCCCGTATCTGGATGCCACTGGCTCCAAACTGGGCACAGTTATCTTTGACGGAGTCCTTTATAAGGATGTCCTCATAGATTATGATGCATTCCTCCAGGAACTTAATGTCAGACAGGATGCGGATCATGTGTCCATCATTCCCGACAAGAACCAGATTCCCTGGTTTACAATGGACGGAAGGAAATTCGTTAACCTTCGTTACATAGGAGTCGATTCGGCGGATGAAGGATTCTATGAACTGCTTAAAGACGGAGATTTCGCCTTGCTCGAACGGGTGGACAAGAAATTCCTGTCTTTCCCCGGCAACCATAACACAGTCAGGGAACTTGGCTACATTGATCCTGAGTACAATTCAGAATTAATCAGCTACTACAGTTGCTCAAGACGCCACTTCATGCTAAAGGATGGAGCTTTATCCCAGGTAAAGAGGCGGAAAGTCTTCCAGAGATTGCAGAAGCAGGTTATCCTGCCTTCATCAGGCATCGGTCCTGTCGAGAGTGAGGCTGCCGTCTGGCATGAGGCGGAGCGTTCGTCCATCCACAAGGAGAGTCCTTCCCTTGGGGTGCATGTCAACAGGATCGAGAGGGATGGCCTGCCTGAGGGCTATTTCATGAAGGACATGACCGAAGAACTGGCACGGATAGATTCTGTCGAGGAGTCGGTCAGGGCAATGTACCAGAACAAAATCTACCAGATCGGTGATCCGGCCCAACCTCATCGAGGGAAAGTGAAGGTATCCGGTACCGTAAGGGATGCTTCTTCAGGAGAGCCTATTCCGGATGTGACTGTGTGGGATGACAACACGAGCACATACGCCCTTACCGATGCCAGGGGCCAGTACTCGATCACGATACCGGTCGGTGAGAATGTCATCAATTTCAATGAACTGACAAAACAGGACATGCACCTTAAGGTCGTTGTCAACGGTCCTGGCGGACTTGACTTGACCATGACAGAAAGGGTGACAATGCTCAACAGTGCGATGATTTCCGCTGACACGAGGATGAACCACCGTACTGCAAAGATCGGCCTTGAGCGGGTGAGCATCAAGACGATAAACAAGATCCCTTCCGCATTCGGAGAAGGAGACATCCTCAGGGCTGTCCTGACTCTGCCCGGGGTCAAGACCGTGGGAGAAGCCTCCGGTGGCTTCAACGTGCGCGGAGGTTCCGCCGACCAGAACCTTATCCTTTTCAACGAAGGAACAATCTATAACCCAAGCCACATGTTCGGAGTCTTCTCTGCTTTCAACCCGGATGTCGTGGAAGGGGTGGATCTTCTTAAGAGTTCCATACCCGCTGAATATGGTGGCAGGGTGTCCTCCGTCCTGGATGTCAAGGGCAAGGACGGAAGCATGGAGAAATTCAACGGATCCCTTGGAATAGGCCTGATGACCAGCCGTCTCCATCTTGAGGGACCGCTTAAGAAAGGGAAGACATCCTTCCTTCTCGGTGGCAGGATGACATATTCCGACTGGATGCTCAAGAGGATCAAGAGCAGCAATTACAAGGATGGAACTGCTGACTTTTCCGACCTGAATTTCGGGTTTACCCACAAAGCCGGTGACAACAACACATTCCAGCTGTACGGTTACTGGTCTAAGGACGATTTCTCATTCAGCCCCGACACTACTTTCCACTATAACAGTCTGAATGCGGCTGCCAGGTGGAAACACAGGGGTGCAGGCAAGACTTCCTTCGTGATGAGCGCCGGCTATGACCTCTACGGAAATATCCTTGATGAAATGCCGCATCACTCTGAATTCGACGCCTATAACCTCGAGACGGCCATAAACCAGGCTTTTTATCGACTCAAGTTCGAGACTGCCGGTGAGGAGCATGTAGCAACCTATGGAATTGAAGTCCTTGGCTACGCTCTTGAGGGTGGCCACCTGAAGCCCCTTACGACCAAATCTGCGATCATCGAAAGGTCCCTGACCACTGAATATGCCTTTCAACCTTCAATCTATGCAGGCGATGTGTGGTCCCCAGGGGAGAAGTTCCTGCTTGACTATGGTGTCAGGGTGTCCTCGTTCTACGCCAAGGATCCGGCCAAGTTCTACCTGGGGCCTGAGTTCAGGCTTTCGGGTAAATATTCAGTCAACGGCAATCTTTCATTCAAGGCCGGCTTCAATTCGATGAGACAGTACATACATCTTATCTCCAACACTACTGCCATTTCCCCCATGGACACGTGGAAACTCTGTGATGCGGACATCCGCCCGGTTGACGGCTGGCAGGGTGCTGGTGGAATGTATTGGACCGTATTCGACGGAAAGATGGACCTCTCTTTGGAAGGCTATTGGAAGAACACTTGGAATGTGCTGGACTACAAGTCCGGCGCTACACTGACCATGAACGACCGCCTTGCTGACGATCTCGTCCGCACCAGGGGGAAGGCTTACGGAGTCGAATTCATGGCCAAGAAGACGGTCGGCAAGCTCAGCGGCTGGGCTTCATATTCCTATTCCAGGACCTTCCTGCAGGAGATGGAGGACAGGGGTATCAACACTATCAACAGGGGGGACTGGTACAGTGCATCCTATGACAAACCCCATGATTTCAAGCTAGTCGCCAATTATGCGATCACAGCTCGTTACAGTCTTTCTGCCAATGTCGATTATTCGACGGGCCGTCCTGTGACGATTCCTGTGGGATACTATTACTACGGAGGCGGTTACCGCCTTGCCTATTCAGCAAGGAACAGCTACAGGATTCCGGACTATTTCCGCCTTGACCTTGCTATAAACATAGACCCGGGTCACTCCCTCAAGGCACTGACGCACACCTCCATAACTCTTGGATGCTACAATGTCACCGGTAGGAAGAACACCTATTCGGTCTATTACTCAACCGACCAGGGGCGGAACCTCAAAGGCTACCGTGTCTGTGTCTTCGCTACCCAGATCCCTTACATCAACCTGAACATCCTATTCTGATGAGAAAGATACTTGTATTGGCAATAGCTGCTTTAGTTGCGTTCGGCTGCGTCTATGAGTTCGAACCTGACATCAGGACTGATGATGCTAAGGGCCTTGTCGTAGAGGGTGACATCCTGATAGGAGATGTAAGCAGTTTTACCTTGAGTTCGATAGAGCCCCTGTCCGGAGACGATGTCGCCCCTGTCCGAGGGTGGGTCTGGATTGAAGACGATGCTGGAGGGGAGTATTATCCCGAATCATCGGACGCTTCAGACTCGTTCTCGATCGACATGACGAAGGCTTCCGCGGACAGGAAGTATCGCCTGAGGATTCGTTTGGCAACCCCGGTAGCAGGCAATTCTACTTTCTATTCTTCAGAGTGGAAGGAAGTCCAGAAGGCACCTGTGATCGATGACTTGTCTTTCACCTGGAGCGATGACATCTACATCGATCCCTATGTCCATCTGTGGCTCAGCCTCTCCTCTGTCGAAGGATCCGGCTGCTTCCGTTGGGATTACGAAGAGATCTGGGAGTTCCATTCAGAGTACCTGGCACAATACTATTACGATCCCGTGACACAGAAGGTCCGATCCTATGAAGGCCGGATTCCTCCACTCTACTATTGCTGGAGTTATGACAATTCACACCAGGCAGGACTGGCGATAGCTAAGAGTACCGGTGGCGAACGCATCGCCGACTACAGCTTCCTTGACATTGACAGAAGGGAACTCAGGATGCAGACCCTCTATTACATTAAGGTCAAGGCAAGGAACATTTCAGAAGAGTGTTACGAATATCTTCATTCGATCGAAGTCAACTCGACTTCTACAGGATCACTTTCCCAGCCGGATCCCAGTCAGATAATCGGTAACATTTTCTCGGATGATGATCCCTTGGAGGTCGTCTATGGCTATATAGAGGCATCACGGGTTACGGAAACAAGCATGTACATCTCCGACCTGTTCATTCCACCTGCTGAGCCGGGCGGTAATGTTCCTCCTCCTGTCACGCTGTCAGGCATGTTGACTCCGCTCTCCCCGGCAGATGCCTATCTGTACGATTTGCGTCCCACGGTTTCTCCTGATATCTGGGTCAATAAAAAGTGCGTCGAATGTACTGCTATAGGCGGCACGAAAATCAAGCCTCCATTCTGGCCAACCCCTTCAGAATAAACGTCATGAAACAGATAGCCATAATCATATCAGCCGCCCTGCTCGTTTTGCCCACTTTGCTCTTTGCTGAGGTTTCTGAAAGAGTGTGGGTTTCGACGGACAAAGATGTCTACCTCTCAGGGGAAACTGTCTGGTGCTCAGTTTTCAGTATTGACGCGACGACAGGCAGTCTCTCTCATGAGAACAGCGTCGCATATCTGGAAATGTCATCCGTCAGCGGTACCCTTGTGACATGCAAGATTGCCATGGTAGGCGGCAGGGGATCCGGTGCGTTCCAGATTCCTGTTTCTGCCCACACCGGCAACTACACTCTCGTAGGCTACACAGCTTCTTCAAGGGGAAGAAGTGATGTCCATGCCGATGCAAGGCTCCTTTCTGTGTTCAACACATCTTCGGGCTTGAGAGTCAAGGGAGGAGTCGATATCGTCGATCCTTCCGCCTATGCTGCTTTGGCAGCCAAGGATAATATGGCCTCCGGCCCTCTAAGTATCGGAGTTGAATCTTCGGTACCAAGGTCTTCAACGGTTACGCTGAACATCGGCAACAGTCTGCCTTCCGGAGCATCCATAAGCCTTTCCGTCCATTGCGATGACGGAATCATCGCTCCTGACGGGAAATCAATAGTGGATTTTGTGGGAACACCTTTTGCTCCATTCCAGGGCAGTGCCGAGGATAAGGAAGGTGAGACCTTGCATGGCCGCCTTTTCGGTGCCGATGCCTCTACCGTGACGCAGGACCTGGACTTGCTGGCGGTAGTAGCTTTCCCTGGCTATGCCGAGGATGTCTATGCCGGCAAGATTTCGGCCGACGGCACGGCAAGTTTCCGTACTGGTAACATCTACGGTGACCGTGACATGGTCTGTGAGATAGTGGGGCTGGACGATTCCCGCGAGTGCCGTCTGGTCATAGAGTCACCTTTCCTCGGTGTCAAGGTGCCTTCTATCCCATCCCTCAAGCTTTCTGAAGCGTCAAAAGACGCCCTGGAGAAGCGGATGAAGTCCCTACTTACTCCCGGACGGTACAGCCTAGACACCCTGGCGGAATTCCTTCCAAAGAGGGGAAGTATCTTCCTGGCAGATGACCTGTGCAAGCGTTACCACCTGGACGACTATCGTCGTTTCCCTACAATCAGGGAAACCCTGGTGGAGATCACCCCCGACCTTCGCATACGTAAGGACATCAAGGGTAAACCGCAGATACAGACCGTCCTGGAAGGTGTAGTGAGGGACAATCTGGAGTTCTCCGGCAACATGCTTGTCCTGATCGACGGTGTGCCGGTGAAAGATGTGGAGAAACTCCTCGAGTTCGATGCCATGCTTGTCGGGGACATCCTGATATATCCTTACAACTATTCCCTTGGTAATGCAATCTTCAACGGCGTTGTTGACTTCGTTACCAAGATGGGGGACATCTCATCGTTCAAGTTCGACAGGAATGTCGTGATAGTGGACTGGCAGGGAGAAGCCTATCCGGTTGCTTTTACTTGTCCGAACCTGCCGGAAGGAGGTGAAGACTTCCGCCACACTCTTTACTGGCATCCCCAGATCGATCTGAAAGCAGGTGAGAATGCCAGCGTGAAGGTCAGGACTCCTTCCTATCCCGGCCGGTTCAAGATAGTCGCCGAAGGCATCTCTGCGGACGGCAGGCCATTCAGAAACGAGGCTTCCTTCGAGGTGCGTTGAGGTCTTTCCCTCTGAGACTATGATTTGAAGTTCAAGACACTCAGTACTTTCATAGACTCGTCAGCGGCGGTCAGGTAGGTGATTGAATAATCCTTCCCTCCCTTCGTCACATCAAGCACGACATGGCCTCCGTCGAATGAAGATGTGTTGATCACGTCCAGCCAGGCCTTGCCTGCATCCTCCTCCCTTCTTTCCTTAGGGAATATTCCCGGACATACAATCCTGTCTCCAGGGTAGATTGACCGGTCTGCAATCCTCTCCATCACCGGAGCCACGTTGTGCAGCTGGTCCCAGACGCAGCTGACGTAGACCTGAGCCTGAAGGGCACCAAGGAGTTTTGCGGGCATGGAATAGTGGCCGTGGTGGTTGATCTTGGCAACGTTGACCTTCGGACAGACTTCCGCGATTGCTTCCTCGATCTGGAAAGTACTGCCGTCAGGAAGCTTCCAGGAGTCTGAGAAGTCTCCTGCAGTGTAGAACTTGAAAGGACCGTAGGAGATGACCATTCCGATGCTCATGCCGTTCTCGTTGAAATAATCAGGATTATCTTTCTTCCTTTCTGCATAGAGGTCGATGACCCGTCCGTCCGGTGCGGCTATCCTTCCGTTGCCGCAAATGTTCCTGATCGAGAATTCCGGGTACTTGCCGGGAGAACGGAGCATCGAGACCTGGTCCGTAGCTCCGACCCTGAACTTTTCGACTGTCATTCCGCGATGACGGATCATGAAGTCGTAGAAGTTCCTCATGTGTGTGACATTGTTGGCGGAGCGCTCTATGAGGGGGAGAGGATCGTTGTAGTCAGGCCAGCAGCGGTCGAATGCCTTCGAGAAATCAAGGTATTCAGCAGCTTGGGAGAACCCGCTCATGATGTAGTCTCCTCCGGCACGGGTGACCTTGTCGGCATAGAAGGAAGCACTGCCACCGTGATCCGTGTGGTAATGCGAGAGCATCATGTAATCTACCTTCCTGCCGTTCGGATTGACACGCTTTATGTACTTGGCGATCCATTCTCCGGCATGTTTGTCAGGGGAGGGCAGTACCGGCACAGCCAATTTGCCACGACCGACAGCGTTGTGGTCGCCGCAGTCAAGCAGCATCGTCGTTCCGTCCGGGAATATCATGAATATCGATTCGGAAACTCCGGTGTAGATGAAATGGGCCTGGAAATGCCCTGGCTTCCAGCCTTTCCATACTTTGCCCACCGCGGGAGCGTTTGCTCCGGTAGCAAATGCCTTTTCCCAGTCAAACATCAGGGCTGCCGTAGCCATGGCCGAACCCTTCAGGAAGTCTCTTCTGTCCATATAGATCGTTATTTGAAAAGTTTTTGTGCGAAAAGAGTCAGGTAGACCCTCCAGTTTCTCCAGATGTGTCCGCCTTCTGATTCGTAAAGGGTGGCGGGATAGCCGCGTTCATCACAGAAAGCCTTGAGCTTACGGGAGTTGACGATTATTCCGTCATCCTTGCCGCAACCTATCCAATAGAGTCTGGGCTTTGCTGCAAACACAGCGTCGAAAGCAGCCTCGTTTCCTTCAGGAACCGCCACTCCTGAGAACAGCCCGACGTATCCGAATTTATCAGGGTAGTGGAGTGAAAGCATGCAGGACTGCCTTCCTCCCATGGAGAGGCCTGCGACTGCGGTGTTGGCGTAACCTTTTGCAACCCTGTAGTTCTTCTCGATGAAAGCCATTATGTCAGGGAAACTGTTCTCAACCTCGATGGTGGACTGCGAACGGCTGTTGGCAAAGGTCGGCTGGAACATGTTCACAGCTGCTCCAGGGGCTGCCTTGTTGAACCAAACTCCGTTGGGCATGACCACGATCATGGGTTTTGCCTTCCCTTCAGCGATAAGGTTGTCCATGATCTGGACAGTGCGGCCAAGGTCGGACCAGGCGTCTTCGTCTCCTCCGGACCCATGTAGCAGGTAGAGTACAGGATACTTTGCCTTTCCTCCTTCATATCCGGCAGGGGTGTAGACTGTCAGGCGGCGGTTGGTTCCGAGGGTGGGACTGTCGTACCAGACATGTGAGACTGTGCCGTGCGGCACGTCATGGGCTTCGTAGTACCATCCCTTGTCACCCTGCTCGGCACTGAGGGTGAATATGTTGGTCCAGGTCGCAACATCCCTGTTGCGGTAGATGTTGGACGGATCCATAGTCCTCATGCCGTCCACGATGAAGCTGTAAGAATATAGCTCACCTTCGAGAGGTTTCGTAGTGAAGGTCCAGACTCCGTCCTTCCCTTCTTCCATGTCGGCACTGCCTTTCATGAAGTCTCCGGTCACTTGGACCTTGATGGCCTTGGGAGCGAAGAGCCTGAAGGTGACACTGTGGTCAGGATTGATTTCGGGGGAGACCAGGCCGGTTCCCGGGCCGAGGGCTTGCTGGGCCCAGGCCGCCATCCCTATGGCCAGGGCGGCGCATATTGCTATTAACTTTTTCATGATGGTATTTTATAATGCCGGGAGGATGTGATCCCAGATAAGGTTGATTTCCTCTTGCATGTCTCCGATATGGGCTGTAGTCGCGATGACGGCATCCTTTTCGGGAATGACTATTATGTACTGGCCATTGGCTCCGTCAGCACGGAAAGCGTTGTGACGGCAGCGCCACATCTGGTAGCCATAACCCTGGAGCCAGTCGCTTGTGGCTGGATCGACGTTCCTTTCCTTCATCAGGACCTCATTGGTCCCAGCAGGACAGCAGGAAACCTGCCTGGCGCTCATTTCCTTGACCCAGTCGGCAGGTATGACCTGCTTCCCGTCAAACTTGCCGCCATTCAGGATGCAAAATCCCATCTTGGCGAGGTCCTCTGTGTGGAGATAGAGGCCCCAGCCTCCGGTATTGATACCGGCAGGACTCTCCAGCCAGTAGGGCTTTTCGATTCCTAGTGGTTGCCAGAGCCTGGTGTCTAGGTAATCCACAACTTTCTGTCCGGTTACCTTCTGGACTGCTGCAGAAAGCAGGTAGGTCCCCAGGCTGTTGTAGCAGTAGCAAGTGCCGGGTTCATATTCGATGGGCCATTCCATGAAGCCTCTTATCCAGTCACCGTTGTTGTTGCGTGTGGAACTTGTCGGATCCTTTCCATGGCCTGAATTCATCGTGAGGAGATGCCTGACCGTAATCCTTGCGAGAGTGTCAGAAGCACCTTCCGGGACACTTTCGGGGAAAAGGTCCACTATTTTGTCTTCAAGGTGAAGCAACCCCTCCGAGATGGCGAATCCCACTGCTGTCGATGTAAAGGTCTTGCTCACAGAATTGAGTATATGGGCAGTGTCAGGGACGAAGAAATGTTCAGCCAGGACTTTCCCGTGCTGGACTACCATGATGCTGTGAAGATCCTCCGAGCAGTCCTTGACAGCTTGGAGATATTCAGACATGGCTTTGTCCATTTGGGCAGAAGCCTTGCCTCTGGGAAGGTTCTCGTTCTTGGGAGAACAAGCGGCCAGTGAAATAAGGACCGCAAGGACAAGGAAACGTTTCATATTCATTGTGTTTGATTATGTCAGATAAACAGGACTTCCTGACCGTGGAAGAGGAAGTTGCCGCCTACTACATATTCCCTGCAGGTAGGGGAGAAACGGTCTTCCACAGTGATGTGCTCATGTCCGGCCAGGATGCATTTCAATAGAGGTTCTCTCTTAAGGTAGGCGATGAAGTCCCTTGTCACGGGATCTTCGAGCTGTGCCTTGTAGTCTCCTGTCGCCTCGGGCAGGGCACTGTAATTCATGGGGCCTTTGTCACTCCAGAAGCGGACGTGGGCTCTCCAGATCACATCCGTGAAGAAAGGAACGTGCATGCAGAGTACGATCGGCAGCCCTTTCCTGGCTTCCTGCCTGAACTTGGCGAATTGCTCTCCGGTTACGTAGCCGTACACATCATCCAGGGTTATGAAGTTGACTCCGTTCACCACCTGTGACTGGAAACTGACGTCGAAGGGATAGACGCTCTGGAGCTTCTCTCGTGTGTTGTCTTTGTAGGCTTCGTTCCTTTCCTCCTTCGGCTCACTGAGCCACATGTCAGTGCTGAACTCATGATTGCCAAGGGCCCCGATGACCGAGGTCCCGAAATATTTCTTCACCAGGTCGAAATTGGCCTCGCTCTGCCAGTCTATGATGTCTCCGGTGTGGACTATGTAGTCGACATGCTGTTTCGCCCAAGCCAGTGCATCCCTAAGTGCCTCTTCCTGCCTGCCTCCGAAGGTGACTGTGCGTTTTGCATTCAGTTCCTGCTTCTTGGCGTTCTCATGGGGATAAGCGGCAGTGAGATGAGAGTCGGAAATATGAAGGACTGAGAAGGGTTTCTCCAGTCCTATCTCGACCACAGCGTAGCTCAGGGAAAGACGTTCGTATCTTCCTCTCTGAGGGAAAACTTCTGGCTTGTCTTCAGCAAGGACCGGAAGTTGTGAAGTGGCGATGAGGGCACCGGCTCCAGCGAGCCTTTTCATGAATACTCTCCTGTCAATGTTATTGCTCATGATTGTGTCTGTGGTTGTAAAAACAATCGGTTATTGATGAACGTAAATTTAGCCATTTTTTATTATATTTGAAATTGTGGACTATTTCTAGTTTCAAGCTATCTACATAATTAAACACAATATGAAGGAATTATCCAGAAGAGACTTCATCAAGACCGGAATTACGGCAGCAGCCGGAGCGGCTGCTTTTACAATCGTACCTAGCCACGTCCTCGGCAGGACCCTCGGGCATGTAGCTCCGAGTGACAAGCTCAACATCGCCGGAGTCGGCATCGGAGGAGTAGGCCGCAGGAATCTTAAGAATATGGCTACTGAAAACATTGTCGCCCTATGCGACGTGGACTGGACGTACGCCATGAAGACCTTCAATGACTATCCTTCTGCCAAGCGTTTCAAGGACTGGAGAGTCATGTTCGACCAGATGGGCAAGGACATCGATGCGGTGCTCGTTGCCACTCCGGACCACACACATGCCGTCGTGGCTGCTCATGCCATGACCCTTAGCAAGCATGTCTATGTCCAGAAGCCTCTGACACATTCTGTCTATGAGGCCAGGCTCCTTACCAAACTTGCCAAGAAATACAGGGTTGCGACCCAGATGGGCAACCAGGGCAATTCTTTCGATGACTGCCGTCAGCTCTCCGAATGGATCTGGTCTGGAGTCATAGGCGATGTCTATGAAGTCCATTGCTGGACTGACCGTCCGATCTGGCCTCAGGGACTCATGCAGCCTGCCGGGGGAGTCAAGGTTCCGAAAACACTTGATTGGGACCTGTTCATAGGCCCTGCTGAGATGCGGCCTTATGATCCAGCCTACACCCCCTGGAACTGGCGTGGTTTCTATGATTTCGGTACCGGAGCCCTCGGCGACATGGCCTGCCACATCATGGACCCCGTCGTGATGGCTCTCGGAATCAAGTATCCTACAAGCGTCATGGCCAGTTCGACCTTGAGCAACCTCTATTCACCGCCCCATGCCGAGAAGATTACCTACACCTTCCCTGCAAGGGCTCCGAAAGGCAATGTCCGCATGCCGGAACTGAAGGTACACTGGTACGACGGCGGCCTTCTTCCCGACCGCCCCGAAGAGCTTCCTGACGGAGTCATGATGGGTGATGAGAACGGAGGGCTTATCTTCGTCGGTACCAAGGGTAAGATCATGGCCGGATGCTACGGTCTCAAGCCCACCCTGCTTCCTGCTTCTTCCATGGAGTATTTCAAGGAACCTGCTCCCGTCATCAGAAGGGTTCCGGGAGGCAACGGCGACATCTGGAGCACCGATGCACATGAGCAGGATTGGATCCGCGCCTGCAAGGAGAATCCTGAAAACCGCGTGGAGACCTCTTCCAACTTCCAGATTTCCGGTCCTTTCACTGAGATGGTGGACATGGGTGTCCTCGCCGTCCGTCTTTCAGGTCCCACCGGACTCCATCGCGAGCTCAAGTGGGATGGCGAGAACATGCGCTTCACCAATATTTCCGACTCGGACAAGATCAAGATCGTCAATTACGACGACTTCAAGGTCATCGACGGAGATCCCCGCTTCGACCGTCGTTACGCCGAATTCAGTGCCAAGATGATGGCAGAAGAGTGGATCAAACACACCTATCGCAACGGTTATTCCTTACCAGACATGCCCAATGACTAGGAAATCAATACTTTTCGCAGCGGCCGCCGTAATCCTGGCGGCCGTTGCCGCTTGCTCTCCGAAAAAGAGCATTGCCGAGCGCAATGACTGGAAACTTGCCATCCAGTCCTACACCTTCCACAAGTTCTCCTTCGAGGAGGCCCTGGACAAGACTGCCGAACTTGGCCTGGGTTACATAGAGGCCTATCCCGGCCACCGTCTCGGAGGCAAGTGGGGTGACCAGGCCTTCGGTTATTCGATGGACGAGGACACGCGGAAGGAGATTCTCGACCTGGCTGCCTCGAAGGGCGTGAAGATAGTCGGCTCCGGGGTGTTCGTTCCTTCGGACCCTTCCGAGTGGGAGAAGGAGTTCGAGTTCGCCAAGGCGATGGGACTTGAATATATTTCCGCGGAACCTCCGATGGCGGACTGGGACCTTGTCGAGAAATTATCGGATGAATATGGGATTGCAGTTTCTGTCCATAACCACCCGAAGCCCTCTACCTACTGGACTCCTGACAGCCTGCTGGCTGCCGTGTCCGGAAGGTCTTCACGCCTAGGGTCGTGCGCAGATGTGGGCCACTGGAAGAGGTGCGGCCTGGACCACCTGGACTGCCTGAAGAAACTTGACGGCAGGATCATCTCCCTGCATTTCAAGGATATCGCTCCAGAAGATGCAGAGGGAGGCTCTCATGACGTGATCTGGGGAACCGGCGTGCTTGATGTTCCTGCCATGCTCGGAATCCTCGAGGAACAGGGCTTCAAGGGCTATTTCGCCATCGAGTATGAGTACAACTGGGACAATTCAGTTCCCGACATCCGGAAGTGCATCGACTATTTCCGTTCCATCCCTTGAGAGGGAACCGTATTGTAATAAAAAAGATAAAAAAGAAAGCGGACAAACCGTCGTTTCCGATGATTTGTCCGCTTTGGCTCCTCAAGCAGGACTTGAACCTGCGACCCCCTGATTAACAGTCAGGTGCTCTAACCAACTGAGCTATTGAGGAATTTTAATCTGCTCTTGGGAGCATTTCCCTTTCGGGATTGCAAAGGTACAACAAAAACCTGTTTCTCCAAATTTTTTTGTACTTTTTTTTGTGTACCTTTGTGACAACTTTCGGCGAAGGAGATGGATATTGACCTTTTCTCGGACATAGTCAAGAATTTGATAACCCAGAATGATGAAGTTGCGCTTCCAGGCCTCGGGACCTTCGTCTCAGAGTTGATGCCTTCAACTTTCTCCGATAAGGGTTACACGATCAATCCACCTTACAGGCGACTCTCTTTCCGACAGCGCTGGAACGAAGATGACACCCTCCTCATAGATTTCTATTCACAGGCCAACGGAACTGACAGGGAGGCTTCCAGGAAGATTCTGGAAGGCTTCATCGATGGCCTTCGGGAAACCCTCAAGACCAAGAAAGCAGTTCAGCTTCCTGGCCTTGGAAGGTTGAGGGCAACCAAGGAAAACACCTTTTTCTTCATCGCAGATGAGGACCTGGATATCTACCCTTACGGGTTCGGGCTTGAACCTGTCTCTCTGAAAACTCATAAGGAGACCCCTGAAGAAGTCTCTACAGCTGTCCAGGAACTCCATCAGATTGTGTCGGATCCCGTCCTGGAGGAACCTAAAACCCCGGAGGAACCTAAAACCCCGGTGGAAACCCCAGTCCAGGTTGAACCCACAACCCCTTCTGAACCTGCCGCTGCGGCACCCAAGCGGCGGATTAGCTGGCCTGGCATATTGCTTATCGTCTTCGGAACCGTCCTGCTGGTCTTGATTATCTTTACGGTAGTTGCCCGCCTTAGCCCGGGAATATTCGATTCCATCCTTTACACACCTGAAGAACTTCAAATAATAAACTATCCGTTGAAATGAGAGATTTGATAATGGGCCCTGGAATAGCCCACTCTATACTGGTTTTTGCTGTAATAATTGCTACCGGCCTCTGGCTGGGACGCTTCAAGATAAAAGGAGTTTCGATTGGTTCTACCTGGATCCTTTTCGTCGCAATCATATCAAGTCATTTCGGGGTACGTGTCGATACCACTGTCATGAATTTCATGAAGGATTTCGGCCTTATCCTCTTCGTATTCTCCATTGGACTTCAGGTCGGCCCTGGTTTCTTCCACTCGTTCAAGAAAGGTGGGCTCATGATGAACGCCCTGGCTGTCTGCATGGTACTTCTGGCAGTAGGGATCACCGTAGCCATCCATTTCATCACCGGCGAGGATCTGAAGACGATGACCGGAGTCATGTCCGGAGCTGTGACCAACACTCCCGGACTTGGTGCCGCCCAGCAGACAATGAGCGACATTATGCGTTCCGAGGGTGTTCTCGCCTCGGAAGTCACGAGTGCGACATCCGGGCTTGCTTCGGCTTATGCAGTCGCTTATCCCCTGGGTGTTCTCCTGGTGATTACATTGATAATCCTCTTCAAGTCGTTGTTCAAAGCGGATCTTGACAAGGAAAAGGCTGAACTCGACAAAGAAGAGGACTCCGGGAACCAGGCCAGGAGGATGCATTGCGAAGTTGAGAATCCTGCCATTTTCGGGGAGAAACTTTCAGTGGTCATAAAGGATGTCGGAGGTGACCTGGTCGTCTCGAGGATGCTTCGCGGTGACGAGATCTCAGTCCCCGGTCCTGACACTGTCCTCCATCAGGGGGACAAGTTGCTGATCGTGACGTCCCAGGAGGATGTGGACCACATCCGTATTCTTTTTGGGAAGGAAGTCCCCATGCACATCTCTGACTGGAAGAAAATGGACACGAAGACTGTCTCCCGCAGGGTGATCGTCACCAAGTCTTCCCTTACCGGTGTCAAGCTCAAGGAGCTCAATATCAGGACCCATTACGGTGTGAATGTCACGAGGATCACCAGGGCTGGCATAGACCTTGTCGCCAGGCCTAATCTTTATCTCCAGATGGGAGACAACCTGCAGATAGTAGGCCCTGAATCGGGAGTTGATGCTGTCTCGGAACTTGTAGGTAACACGATGACCGGCCTTGACAAGCCCAATCTTATCCCTATCTTTTTCGGGATCGCCCTTGGAGTAATCTTCGGATCCCTGCCTTTGAATTTCCCGGGAATCCCTCAGCCCATCAAACTGGGCCTTGCCGGAGGCCCGCTTATCATAGCTATCCTTCTTGGCTATTTCGGCCCAAAATGGAAGATCACCATTTACACGACCAAGAGCGCCAACATGATGCTCCGTGAGATAGGAATATCTTTCTTCATGGCGGCTGTTGGCCTTGGAGCCGGCCAGAACTTCGTCAGTTCCATCCTCGGAGGCGGTTACTGGTGGATCCTTTACGGTGCGCTCATTACCTTCATCCCCGTCCTTACGATAGGCCTGGTGGCAAGGTATGCATGCAAGCTCAACTTCTACCAGATATGCGGCCTTATTTCGGGAGGTACAACTGATCCGGCGGTCCTCGCCTTTACCCAAGGTGCTTACGGAACTGATTATCCATCCGTCAATTACGCTACCGTCTATCCTTTGTCAATGTTCTTGAGGGTCCTGGTGGCCCAGTTGCTGGTTCTTTTGGCAATGGCTTGATCTCCTGTCGTCTTATGTTCGAACTCATCTATCCATACGATCCCGCTCCAGTCCTTCCACTTCCAACTGTTGACAATCCTGGCAACCATGCCCGCCCGGGCTGTGAGATGGTGCCCATTGTCGAAGAGAACGGTCTTGTGATCGGCCAGGCTGCGAGGGTTGACGTCCATGGAGGAACGATGCTTCTTCATCCTGTGGTCCACCTTCACATAATCAACCGTAACGGGGAATTATTCATCCAGAGACGTTCTTTCCGTAAACGTTCGTTCCCTGGTATGTGGGATACTGCCGTAGGTGGGCATATCGACTATGGTGAACTCCTTGAGACGGCTCTTTTCAGGGAAGCTTCCGAGGAACTCGGTTTCCGTGGATTCAATCCAATCTATCTCAAGACCTATCTCTGGGAATCTCCCAGGGAGAGGGAACTTATCAATGTCTTTGCAGCGGTGGGTAATTTCCACCTGGATCCTCACAATGAAGAAGTCCTTGAAGGACGCTATTGGAGCATGGAGGAGATTGAAGCGTCCATAGGCAAGGGCCTGTTCACCCCTAATTTCGAACAGGAATTCGCTTCCATCAAGGACACTTTGCTTGCCCTCCTATGACAGACCAGGACCTAGAAAAATTCATCGGTGACCAGCTTTCAGTCTGGCCTCTGGCCGCGGAGAACTACCGTGACCTGAAAAAGGCCAGGGTTAAGAACTTGAATCTCGGAGGTGTGAAAGTCAGGGTCCAGCTGAACCCTGGCCGAAAGATTTCATCAGATGCGGCCCTTGATCCGGCCTCAATCGCAGCACGCCCTTGTTTCCTATGTCCGGAAAACCGCCCTGCCGAGCAGTACCATGCCGAGTTTGAAGGTAGGAAAGGACGTAAGTACCGTATTACCCTGAATCCCTTCCCCATATTCCCGCACCATCTGGTCATTTCAAGCGCGAGGCACACCACGCAGTCTATCTGGCATCGTTTCCAGGATATGCTGGACTTCACCCGTTCCTGCCGGAGTTTCCTGTGCTTTTACAATGGCCCCAGGAGCGGGGCATCCGCACCCGACCACATGCATTTCCAGGCTTGCCCGCGGGAGCTCATGCCACTCGCTGTCCATGTAGAAGGTCTTTTGGGAAAGGATCATTCTGCAGACCTTGAGTATCTTTCGAGTGTCAAGGAAGCCAGGCTTTTCCATTTGAAGAGGTATGCCAAGGGAGTTTTCGTCCTGCATGCGACCACTCCGAAGTCGATGGCAAAGCTGTTTTACCGCCTGCTGGACTGTGCCCCTGTCAAGGAAGGTGATCCCGAGCCTCGGATCAACATCCTGAGCTGGTTCTCGGAAGGGGAGTACAGGGCTGTGGTTATCTTCCGTGAAAAGCATCGCCCTCACAATTATTTTTCACAGGGGCCTGACCATCTTGCCATGAGCCCCGGTTGTGCTGACATGGGTGGTGTATTCATTACCACGAGTGAAGAGGATTTCAACAAGCTCGGCCCTGGCCTTCTGGAAGGAGTGGTGGATGAAGTCTGCATCTCCAATGAAGAAGAGGAAGAGATAATATGGCGCCTTACGCGTGACCAGGAAAAGCTGGAAGTCGGCATCATGTCTGGACAGGACATAGATTTCGAGATTATTTCTGACGGCGCAGGCAGGCAGAGGGTCTCTTTCAAGGATGGAAGGATTTCCTACAACGGTGTTCTCTACGATGAGCTTTATTTCGAAGCCGTTACCGAATCCACGATGTTTGCAGAACCTTCCTTCGTTCTATATGGCGTTACTATAGGAGTCGGTTTCCATTGGGAGCGGAAGGTCGACCAGAAATTCGCAGGAACCCTCAAGTTCATAGCTGCCGAGGGGAAGGTCTGGGCAGTGAATATCATCGGCGTCGAGGATTACCTTCTGAGCGTGATTTCCTCCGAGATGAAGGCATCTGCAGGATTGGAGTTCCTCAAGGCCCATGCAGTCATTTCAAGGTCATGGGTGATGTCCAGGATAGCCCAGCGTGGGAGGCATCAGGAAACTCATGAAGAGGTTTCTCCCATTGACGGTGAGGAATATATCAAATGGTTCGACCAGCAGGACCATCTTTTCTTCGATGTCTGTGCTGATGACCATTGCCAGCGCTATCAGGGGCTTACCATGGCAGTTGGGGACACCGTCCGTAAGGCGGTGGACCAGACCTGGGGCCTTGTCCTTAAATATGGTGACGAGCTTTGCGACGCCCGTTTTTCCAAATGCTGCGGCGGAAGGATGGAGCTCTTCAGCACGTGCTGGGAAGAAAAGGATCCACCTTACCTGAAGCCGCTCCCGGACACGCCTTCATGGGCGGAAGGTGAAGATCCTTTCTGCAATACCTCAGATGAGTCCGTACTATCCCAGGTCTTGAATGACTACGATCTAGAGACTAAGGATTTCTACAGGTGGAAGGTTGAATATTCAAGGAAAGACTTGTCGGAACTTGTCCGACGCCGTTCAGGAATCGATTTCGGCACGATTGATGATCTTGTCCCTGTGGAAAAGGGACCTTCCGGCAGGATCAAGAGACTTCTCGTAAGAGGGGACAAGAAGAGCCTTGTCATAGGCAAGGAGTTGATAATCAGAAAGTGGCTGTCGGAATCCCATCTTAAGAGTTCAGCCTTTGAGGCTGGATGGGAAGGAGACAGGTTGGTCCTGCAAGGCGCCGGATGGGGACATGGAGTAGGCCTCTGCCAGATCGGTGCTGCCGTGATGGGCTCCAAAGGATATCCCTTCGACGCCATACTTTCGCACTATTATCCCGGCTCCGAACTTGGGCCACTGAATATACAGCATACTGATGAAAGATAAGAAGTCACCCTGGTACTGGATTCCTACGGTCTATGCGGCCGAAGGTCTCCCTAACATAATCGTAACCGGTGTTTCGGTCGTGATCCTTCTCCAGATGGGCATGACCAATACCCAAATCGCACTTTACACCAGCTGGCTCCAGCTTCCATGGATCATAAAGCCCCTCTGGAGCCCGTTCGTGGACATATTCAAGACAAAACGCTGGTGGGTGATCGCCATGCAGATGCTGCTGGGAGCGGCTTTCGCTGGTGTGGCTTTCACGATCGGCTCTTCATGGTGGTTCCAATGCATCATGTTTTTCCTGTTCCTTATGGGTTTCTCGAGCGCGACTCACGACATCGCTGCGGACGGGTACTACATGATTGAACTTGACGATCACGACCAATCTTTCTTCGTAGGAATAAGGAATACTGTCTACCGCCTTGCGGTGATCTTCGGCAACGGAGTCCTCGTCCCGGTAGCCGGACTGATCCAGAAGGCTTCCGGAGGCAGGGTGGCTTTTTCCTGGAGCCTGGTGTTCTTCGGACTTGCCGGCCTTTTCCTGGCCATAGCCCTCTATCACAGGTTCTACCTTCCTGAAAGCGCCAACGACAAACCGCGTAAGCTCTCAGCCAGTGAAACCTGGAGGACCCTCGGGCGTTCTTTCTCGACTTATTTTACCAAGTTCCCCTTGAAGGAAACCGTAGTCGCTCTGCTTTTCCTCCTTCTCTTCCGTTTCCCGGAGGCCCTGCTTACCAAGATGAGCCCTACCTTCCTGCTGCGTCCTGCTTCTGAAGGAGGACTTGGACTCAGCGCCGAACAGTACGGAATCGCTTATGGGACTATCGGAGTCATCGGACTAATGCTCGGAGGCATCCTGGGTGGCATCCTTGCCAGCCGTGACGGTGTCAAGAAATGGCTCTGGCCTATGGTCCTCGCCCTGACACTCCCTGACTTGGTCTACGTCTACCTAAGTGCAGGACATCAGGTCGGGATAGGTCTCGTGACCGCCTGCATATTCGTAGAACAGTTCGGCTACGGTTTCGGCTTCACTGCCCTTACCCTTTACATGTTGTATTTCAGCCAGGGAGAGTTCAAGACCTCGCATTACTCCATCTGTACCGGCATCACCTATCTCGGGCTCATGCTTCCAGGGATGGTCTCCGGCTATCTTGCCGACAGGCTTGGCTACCATCAGTTTTTCGTGGTTGTGATGGCTTTCTGCCTGGTCACTTTCCTGGTCACCGCCTTGATTAAGATCGATCCTTCCTTCGGTAAGGCTTCCAACTCAAAAGAAAAGAAAGATGAATAAGAAGTCTTTTTGGATGGCTGCATTGACCATGTTCGCAGCCCTCACCCTAAATGCCCAGGTCAAGCCAGGCATCGAAGTCCTTGAAGAAAGTGGTTTCCGTGGTTTGGAAGGCAAGAGGGTTGGCCTTGTCACCAATCCGAGCGGAGTCGACAGCAGGCTTCGTTCAACCATCGATATCCTCAATGCCGCACCGGAGGTCAACCTCAAGAAACTGTTTGCCCCCGAGCATGGCGTCAGGGGGGACATCTACGCTGGAGGCCGTGTAGAGGATGGTAAGGACCCGGTGACCGGATTGCCGGTTTTCTCGGTCTATGGGGCTCACCGCAAACCGACTCCGGAGATGCTTTCTGGACTGGATGTAGTCATATACGACATACAGGATGTCGGTAGCCGTTCCTACACCTTTATCAGCACGCTCGGTCTTGTGATGCGTGCCTGTGCGGAGCAGGATATCGAAGTCATGGTCCTCGACAGGCCTAATCCACTCGGTGGAAACAAAGTGGAAGGCTGCCTGGTTGAAGACGGCTTCCATTCCTTTGTCAGCGAGTTCAAGATTCCCTACATCTATGGCCTTACCGTCGGCGAACTTGCAGTGCTGATCAATGAAGAAGGGCTTAACTGTGGCGAAAAGGGGAATGAGGCTCCCCTCAAGTGCAAACTTGAAGTGGTCCCGATGGAGGGGTGGAACAGGAATATGCTTTATTTAGACACCGGCCTGCCATGGGTTCTCCCATCCCCGAATATTCCATATCCCCAGACCGCGATCGACTATCCTTCCGCCGGCATTGCAGGAGAGTTCCAGGGCTATCTGAATATAGGAATAGGCTACACCCTTCCTTTCGAAGTCTTTGCCGCTGAATGGATCGATGCAGAAAAGCTCAAGGCTCGCCTGGAAAGTTACGATATCCCCGGGGTGGCGTTCAGGACAATCCATTTCAAGCCGTTTTCCGGGAGCTCCCAGGGCAAGATGCTCCATGGAGTGCAGTACCATTATACAGATTTCGAGGCTGCATGTTGTACCCTCACCCAGTTTTACGTGATGCAGGCCGTAAACGAACTTTATCCATCGAAAAACCCCTTCAAGCTATCTCAGGGGCGTCTTGCCATGTTCGATAAAGTTTGTGGTACGGATTATGTAAGAAGGACTTTTGAGAAGCGACTGAAAGTCGAAGACATCAAAGACTTCTGGTCCAAGGATGTCGAAGATTTCAAGGAACTCTCCAGCAAGTACCTGATGTACGATTGATAAGCTAAAACTAAGGTGATATGAAAAACATCTACAACATTGCAATCGCATCAATAGTGGCTATGGCCATGGTTGCATTCCCTGCGGATTCATATTCCCAGGCAAGACGTTCTTCCGGCTCCTCCAGGAGCACCACCTCTTCACAGAATAGTTCTTCGATGAGGGGTTCCTCATCATCAAGTTCCAGAAGCAGTGCTTCTGTCTCCAGAAGTTCATCTTCAGCACCCAGAAGCTCTTCCTCTGTTTCCAGAAGTTCTTCTTCCAGGGGTTACTCTTCCGGCAGCAGTTCCAGGAGTTCTGCGACGGTTTCCCGTCCTCAGGTGAACACCGGTTCTTCTTCTTCCAGAAGTTCCGCCACCACCTCCAGGAGCTCGGCCTCTTCCGCCAGAAGTTCGTCTTCCGGCAGCAGTTCCAGAAGCTCAGCGACGGTCTCCCGTCCTCAGGTGAATCCCGGTTCTTCTTCCAGAAGTTCCGCCACCACCTCCAGGAGCTCGGCTTCTTCAGCCAGAAGTTCGTCTTCCGGCAGCAGTTCCAGGAGTTCCGCGACAGTTTCCCGTCCTCAGGTGAATCCCGGTTCTTCTTCCAGAAGTTCCGCCACCACCTCCAGAAGCTCTGCTACCTCTTCCAGGAGTTCTTCCCAGAGGATAGCCCAGCCGATCGGATCTTCTTCCAGAAGCAGCTCCGCCCGCGGCACTGCTGACAATTCCAGAAGGGAGCAATCCCAGAGGGTCGGCAATGCCACCAGGAACGGACTCACCACCTACGACAAGAACATGTCTCGCGCCGGAAACGACGTGATGCGTGAAACCAGGAATGACTTCATGAGGATCGGCGAGGACAGGAATGTCCACAGGATTCCCCCGAGGGAGCGTGACTTCCTTGCCTATGACCGTCCGGGACACTTCTGGGGTCACCATCCTCACTACTACGGTTACAGGGTCAATTACCTGCCTCCTCGTTACAGGAGACTCCACTATTGGGGAATTGACTACTGCTTCTACAACGGCATCTATTACAGGCCTTACAATGGCTTCTGGGTGATCTGCAGACCTCCTTTCGGAGTGTGCATCGACCTGGCAATCTCAGACCTCGTGTTCTCGACAGTCCGCTTCGCGTACTATCACAACACCTACAGGCTCTACAATGCCATCGACGCCAACAACAGGATCATCGACGAGCAGAACCGCATCATTGCGCAGAATAACGCAACCATTGCGGCACAGAACAGCTCCTTCGCCCTGAACACTACCAGGGCCAACGATGCCTACAGCCTGGCTAACAGGCTCGGACTGGTGCAGAGCTACGCCTACGCCAACCAGCCTTACTACTACCAGGACGGCGTGTTCTACATCGTAAATTCCAACGGCCAGTATGAGGTCATCGTCCCTCCGGCTGGAGCCCTCGTAGAGGAACTGCCTGACGACTATGACATCATCACTCTCGACGGAGTGGATTACTACAAGGTCGACGACACTGTCTACCGCACTACCCTCGTGGAAGGCAAGCCTTACCTCGAAGTCCTCGGACAGATGTACGGCAAGCTGGCCCAGAAATACAATTACGACTCCAACGGAGTCAAATACAGCAACCTCTATTAATTCTGAATGGACAAGCTCAACGATTTATTCGAAAGCTACACAGGAAAGAAACCTACAGAAACGGAAGAGTTGAATTCTTCCGGCAGTAACAGGAGATATTTCCGCCTCAAGGGCGGAAATATCTCCATTATAGGTGTAGTCGGTACCTCCCTTGAGGAGAACAAAGCCTTCATCAGTCTCAGCCGTCATTTCCGTGCGAGAGGCATCAACGTCCCCGAGGTTTTTGCGGTTTCAGACGATGGAATGCGTTACATCCAGGAAGACCTAGGAGACGACCAGCTCTACAAGCTGGTCTCCCACGGAAGGGATAGCGGGGAATACAGCCCGGAGGAGAGCCGTCTTCTGTGCCGGGCCATGGCCATGCTTCCTAAGATCCAGTTCGAAGGAGCCAAGGAACTGGACTGGAATGTCTGCTATCCTGAACCTGCCTTCAATGAAAGGATGATCATGTTCGACCTCAACTATTTCAAGTACTGCTTCCTTAAGGCGACGGGACTTGAATTCAACGAGGTCAGGCTTCAGGAGGACTTCGAGCGCCTTCGTGACGATCTGATGCAGGACATGGGCGAAACCTTCATGTACAGGGATTTCCAGGCCAGGAATGTGATGGTCCGTGATGGTGAACCGTATCTCATAGATTTCCAGGGTGGGAGAAGAGGCCCCATCTACTACGACGTGGCATCCTTTGTCTGGCAGGCCAGGTCTCGCTACCCGGAGCAGCTGAGGAAGGAGATGGTCCGTACTTACCTTGACTCTCTGAAAGAATACATCCCGGTCGAAGAGGAGCATTTCCATGACCGTCTCAGGCTTTTCGTTCTCTTCAGGACACTCCAGGTGCTGGGGGCCTATGGTTTTAGGGGATATTTCGAAAAGAAACCACATTTCCTTGCAAGCGTTCCCTATGCGCTAAGCAACCTTAGACGCCTGCTCCAGAAGCCTTTCGATTCCTATCCCTATCTCAACGGCATTCTCACCAAGCTCACCACGATGTCGCAGTTCAACAACATCGTTGAGGACAAACGGTTGGAGGTCAGCATATTCAGTTTCGCCTACAAGAAAGGGATCCCTGTCGACCGTTCTGGCAACGGAGGTGGTTTCGTCTTTGACTGCCGAGCCATCAATAACCCGGGGAAGTTCGAGTACTACCGTCAGTTTACCGGCTTAGACCAGGAAGTGATCAAGTTCCTCGAGGATGACGGGGGAATCACAAAGTTCCTCGACAATGTCTACGCTATGGTTGAGAACCATGTCAAGTGCTTCATGGAGAGGAAGTTTACCCATATGCAGGTCTGCTTCGGCTGCACAGGTGGCCAGCATAGGTCCGTCTACTGTGCAGAGCACCTGGCTGCCCACCTGGCGGAAAAGTATGACATAAAGATCACGGTGACCCACAGGGAACTGGACATTGAAAAAATCCTCTAGATGAAGGCGATGATCTTTGCTGCCGGCCTCGGAACAAGGCTCAGGCCATTGACGGACACTATGCCCAAGGCTCTTGTACCGGTCGGAGGGGAACCGCTTCTCTACCATGTCGCGACGAAGCTGAAGGGTGCCGGGTTCGACGATCTTGTGATCAATATCCACCATTTCCCTGACATGATCAGGGAATATGTCCATCTCCAGGGAGATTTCGGAATCAAAGTCTCTTTTTCGGACGAAAGTGATTTGCTGCGTGAGACCGGGGGAGGAATACGTCATGCAAGGCCTTTCCTCGAAGGCGGGAACTTCCTGGTGCACAATGTGGACATACTCTCTGATCTCGACTTGAGGTGGTTTATCTCACAGTCGAAGCCAGGCGCTCTGGCCAGCATCCTGGTCTCGGAGAGAAAGACCCAGAGATACCTCCTGTTCGACCGAGAAATGAGGCTTGTCGGATGGACAAATGTGGCCACTGGAGAGGTCAAGACTCCGTACGATGGTTTGGAACTGTCTGAATGTCGCAAATTTGCTTTTGACGGAGTGCATTTGATTTCTGACAGAATATTCACTATATTTGATGATGATGGCTGGGGAGAGAGGTTTTCCATCATTGATTTTTACATCAATGAATGCGCCAAACATCCTGTCTACGGGATCGTCGCAGACGGCCTGAGGATGATGGATGTCGGCAAGGCCGGGACACTTAATGAAGCGGAAGCATTTTTATCATCACTCAAATAACACACATTATGGCAAAATCATCATTCTGGTCCGAATTCAAGGACTTCGCTATGAAAGGCAATGTCATTGACATGGCTGTCGGTGTGGTCATCGGCGGTGCCTTCGGCAAAATCGTCACTTCCCTCGTGAGTGACATCATCATGCCTCTGGTAGGCGCTCTTTGCGGCGGACTCAACTTTACAGACTGGAAGTGGGTCATCAGCAAGGCTGTCGAGGAAGGCGGAGAAGTAATCAAGCCTGAGGTCGCCCTTACATGGGGTAATTTCCTCCAGGTTATCTTCGACTTCATCATCATCGCTCTCTGTATCTTCATGGTGATCAAGGCCATCAATAAGGCAAAGTCACTTTCCGAGAAGAAAGAGGAAGCTCCTGCAGAGCCCGAGGCTCCCGCACCCAAGCCGGATGACGTGGTACTTCTCGAAGAGATCCGCGACCTTCTCAAGAAGCAGAACTAAATTGCTGATCAGCGTTTTACAGCCCTGACGACTTTATAGCCTGTCAGGGCTATTATTATGCTCATCAACGGACTGATAAGGTTGAAAAAACAGTAGGGGAGATAGGTGATTGTGGAAACTCCCAGAATCGTGGACTGCGTCATTCCGCAGCTGCTCCAGGGGAACAAGGGGGAAGTAACGGTCGCCGAGTCCTCCACGGCACGGCTGAGAAGCCTTGCTTCGTATCCTTCCTTCTCATAGACGTCCTTGAATATGCTCGAAGTCAGGATGATTGATAGGTACTGGTCGGAAACGATGCCGTTGAGCGACGTACCGGTGACAACCGTAGAGGTCACAAGGCCTACGCGTGACCTGCTGAAGGAACGGATGAAAGAAGCTATGATCTTCAGCATGCCGCTTGCCTTCATGGAAGCACCGAAGCACATGGCGCAGATGATCAGGTACACGGTGTTGAGCATTCCTGTCATGCCTCTGGATGTAACCAGCTGGTTGACTTCAGGATTGCCTGTTTCCAGAGAAACGGTGTCATAGACCGTCTTGACGATTCCTGTGAACATCACCTTCCACCGGGTGCCTTCCACTGCCGCAGACGAACCGATCCCTTCTATCACCGATGGCTGGAATACCACGGCTGCAATGGCTGCAAGAACTGTAGAAAGTGCAAGGACCACGATGGCGGGCATCTTCCTGGCAATCATTATTCCAGTGAGCAGGGGGACTATCAGAAGCCAGGGAGTAATCGTGAAATTCTCTGACAGTACCGTGGTGAATGCCGTAATGCTGTTGGAATCCGTCCCGTCATGTGACAGTCCCAGGACAAGGAAGATGACGAGGGTGATGCAGATCGAGGGGACCGTCGTGAAGAACATGTAATGGATGTGCTTGAACAGGGGAACCTTGTTCATCGACGAGGCCAGGACGGTAGTGTCCGACATGGGAGAGATCTTGTCTCCGAAATAAGCTCCCGAGATGATGGCGCCTGCGATAAGTCCGTCGCTGAAGCCTTCGGCCTTGCCGATGCCAAGGAGTGCAACGCCTATGGTGGCGATGGTGGTCCATGAACTGCCTATCATCAGCGAAACCAGGGCACAGATGACACAGGCCGTGAGAAGGAACACCTTTGGACTTATGATCTTGACTCCGTAGTAGATGAAGGTGGGGACTATCCCGCTCATTGTCCATGTCCCAGAGATGGCTCCGATGAGGAAGAGTATGACAAGGGCTACCGTGACATCTCCGATGTTGCTCTTAAGGGCTTCTTCGAATTCGTGCCATGGAACCTTGAACAGCCACATGGCCAGCCAGATACAGATTCCGGATGAGAAGAGCAGTGCGACTTGGCTTGCGCCCATGATTGCATCACTTCCGAATATGCTGATATCCAAAGCCAGCAGGATGACAAGCACAATTATGGGGATGAGGGAGATGGCCAGTCTGGACAGTTTTCTTTTCTTCATTTCGAGGGGTTCGTCCTATATTTTGCCGCAAGTTAGAAATTTTTTTATCATTTTTATGCAAGATTTCGCGAATGAGGGATTTAGTGGATAGAAACCATGAGAAAATCTGCTGAACTAAAGAAAGGATTCTGTCTCCTGTTGATGTCATTGCTCTTTCTAGCTTGCACTGGAGAGAGCGAAGACTACAATGACCCATGGCATGGTGGGTCAGCTTCCAATCTGCCTGAAAGTATCAGTTGGGCTAATGCGATTGTTACCGTAAAGTCTTCGCAAGCAGGACGTTACTATTTTCAGTTGGATGACAACACGACTCTTGAGCCGTACAACTGGCCTAATCCTTTCCATAAGGAAGTAAGAGCTCTCCTGGCTTATTCCGACACCCGGAAGTCGAGTGACCTGTGTACCAAGCTGGTCTCGGTGAGCCGGATCGATTCCCTCCTGACCAAGGATGCGAACTACATCGACATTGAGGACGGAATCGATTCCAACCCATCTGACGCACAGGTATTCATCGTCGACACCGGTTACAAGACGACTGCTGAATTGCTCAACAACAGTGATCCTGTAGAGATTGTGAGCAGCAGCGGTACTCCTGACTGGCTGACTTATTCCGAAGACGGTTACCTGACAATACATTTTGCGACATACTGGGGAGGCGTTGCCACTCATTCGGTCAACCTTTATGCTTCGAAGGCGCATCCTGACCATCTGTATTTCGTGCATAAGAATAACGGGGACCTGCAGACCAATTGGAACGAGGGCCTCGTGGCATTCAAGATGTTCCACATGTACATCGGCAGGAAGGATGAATTCTCGGATCCAAGGGAGATAACTCTTCATTGGATGTCATTCGACGGAGAGAAGGAAGCTGTCTTCAAGTACGGAAGAAGGGTTGAAAACAAGTAAAGTGTTGGCTGAAGATATAGAGAGAACGGTCATTGAAAGGGCCAGGAACGGTGACGCGAGTGCGGCAAGACAGATTTACGACCGCTACTCACGCTATCTTGCCGCGACATGTGCCAGGTTCCTGCCGGATCCTTCCGATCAGAGCGACGTGCTCCAGGAGAGTTTTGTGAAGATATTCACGTCACTGGACAAGTTCGAATTCAGGGGAGACGGATCCTTCAAGGCCTGGATGAGGCAGATCTCAGTCAATGAGGCTTTGAAGTTGCTTAGGAAGAGGCGCCAGTCGGTCTTTGTGAAGTTGGATTATGACTTGCCGGAAGATGTCCCGGATGAAGTTGATGGGGAGATGGATGTCGGAAATGTGCCGGGGCAGGTTCTCAACGAGATGATAGGAGGGCTGCCGGAAGGTTACAGGACAGTGCTCAACCTGTTTGCTTTTGAACAGATGAGCCATAAGGAAATAGGGCGACAGCTCGGTATTACTGAAAGTACATCGGCGTCGCAGTTGCACAGGGCAAGGGTGCTCCTGATGCAGAAGATCAAGGATTATAAGAAAATGAAAAAGTATAAAAATGAACGATAACAGGGATTGGATTGATGTTTTGAGGGAGAGACTTCTCGACCACGAAGAGCCCGTTCCGGAAGGGCTTTTCGAAAGGATCATGTCTACCCTCGAAGCCAGGAAGAAAGCCCGCAGGAGGAGGCTTGTCCTGCTGTGGAGCACTGCAGCAGCTGCAGCTGTGGCCGTGGGCATCTTTGCCGGCGTCAATCTCGTCGACAACTCTGTCGACAATAGCGAATTCTTCGCTCAGGATTCCCAGGAGCACCGGGCCTCCGAACCACAAACACCTTCTTCTTCAGTTGACATCGTGGAGGTGCCGGTGTCTTCCGGGAAACTTATTGCTTTCAATGTGACCCCTACTCCTTCGAAAACGGCTGCAGCAACGACAGGAGAGGATCTTCCAGCTTCAGAACCAGTGCTTTCAGAGCCTGAGCCAATTCAGAAGGACGAGCCGGAAACTGTGCCCGAAGACAAACCTGAACTTATTGTCGGGCCGGAGAATGACAAACCGTCCTTCGAGACTACACATGATGGTGAGGACTGGTCGAAGTACAGCTCTGCCACAGATGACGGGCCGTCCGGAAACTGGCGCAAGATTGTTGCCGGCCTGTCTGTCTCGAGTGCCGCTGCTAACAGTCAGGACATCAACACCGTTGAGTCCAGTATCTTCTACGCAGGACTCGCGCCTGTGGCTTCCGCAGGAGACGGTACATCCTTCCTTCCTTCCGGTAATGGATTCATGACCAAAGGATCGAGGATTTCGGCACTGGACTATGCCGCTCCAATGACAAGGGCGGACTCCGAACCTGTGACAAAGGATGAGAACCACAGGCGACCGCTGAGGGCTTCGCTTCGGGTGGCATATCCGTTGACTGATGCCTTGTGGCTTGAGTCCGGATTGTCTTATTCAATGCTCTTCAGTACGTTCACCACTTCTTCCGGTGTGACTGTCACCGAAGATGCACAGACCTTGAGGTATCTCGGCATTCCTCTGAACCTGAGGGCTGACCTGCTGGACAGGAGGACGCTTGACTTCTATGTCCTCGGAGGCGGTATGGCTGAAAAGTGCATTAGCGGTGTAGTCAAGTCGACCACCACTGTGTCAGGAACGCCTCGTGGAGAGACGACGAGCAGGAATCTGGATGTCAAGTCGATCCAGTGGTCTTTGAATGCCGCTGCCGGAGTGCAGTTGAATCTCATGGAGACCTTGGGCATCTATGCGGAACCAGGCGTGAGCTACCATTTTGCAAGCAACGCCAATGTCCGCTCGATCTACACCCAGCATCCCCTCGACTTCGTCATGACTTTCGGAGCAAGGTTCTCTTTCAGATAATGATTTCCCTTATGAAAGGGGTCTGGTGACAATACGGAATGAAAGCAAGTGACGGGACCGGCCTGGTGATTATCAGGCTGGCCCTTTTGCCTTTAGTGATGGAACCCATGGTGTCCGACACTCCCATGGCGTAGGCTGAGTTTAGAGTGCATGCGTTGAATGCCTGTTCAGGTGTGAGACGCATCTTGATGCATCCGAGGGCCATTACGAAGCGCATGTCTCCGGAAGGAGATGAACCAGGGTTGTAATCCGATGCCAGGGCGACTCCCAGACCTGCGGAGATATAGTCCCTTGCCCTGCCGTATGGCATCCCGAGGAAGAAGGAGGAACCGGGCAGCATGGTAGGCATGGTTCTCTTCCCTTTTAGGACTTCGATCTCAGCGTCAGTGGTCCTTTCGAGGTGATCCACAGACAGGGCGTTTAATGAGGCCCCTACCTGGACACCTCCTGAGCATGCCAGTTCATTGGCATGGATTTTCGGCTCCAAACCATGTTCCAGTCCGGATTCGAGGATCCTGGCTGTTTCCTCCGTGGTAAAGAATCCTTCGTCGCAGAATACGTCCACATATTCAGCCAGGCCCTCCTCGGCGACTGCAGGGATCATCTCCTTGCAGACGAGGTCGACATATTCCTTCTGCCTTCCGGAAAAAGCCCGGCCCACGGCGTGGGCACCGAGGAAGGTCGCTTTGATTAGGGCAGGGGAGCTGCCCTTGATCCGGCGTATGACCCGAAGCATCTTGAGCTCATCCTCTGTGGTGAGGCCGTAGCCGCTTTTTATTTCGATGGCACCCGTACCCTTGGAAATCATCTCGTCCACTCGTTCCATGGTCTGCCGATACAGATCCTCCTCGGATGTACGGTGCAGAAGGTCTGCAGAGTTGAGGATACCTCCTCCGCGGGCTGCAATCTCCTCGTAGCTGAGTCCGTTTATCTTGTCGATAAACTCTTGGTCTCGTGATCCGGCATAGCAGATATGGGTGTGGGAATCGCAGAATGCCGGCATGACCATTCCTCCTCCAGCATCGATGACTTCATCTCCGTCTGCAGGGGCCGGGCATTCTGACATGGGGCCGAAATCCTTGATAAGGCCGTCCTCGATGGAGAGGAAGGCGTCTTTAATGGAGATGACCTCATCCATTTCAGCACCCTGCTTGCGCAGGACTCCTTCAGGGACTATCCCAACCAGTTCTCCTATGCCACGGATCAGTTTCATCTTATGAATTCAATTGACTTCTCGATTAGAGGATGCATGTAAGTGTCGTTGTCAATGAAGGGGGCAACCTTTCGAAAATCGCTGAATATCTTTTCAATTGCTTCGGATGACCTTTCGCCGGATTCCTTGTGCCGGAACTCCAGGGCCTGGGCAGCGTTGAAGAGCTCGATTGCTAGTACTTCTTCGCAATTGACCACGACCCTGACGAGTTTCGTGGCTGCATTGGAACCCATGCTCACATGGTCTTCCTGGCCCTGGGAGGAAGGAATGGAATCGACGGATGCAGGCCAGCAGAGGCCCTTGTTCTGGCTTACTATGGATGCTGCCGTGTACTGCGGAATCATGAAACCGCTGTTGAGGCCGGGATTGGCTACCAGGAACTTTGGCAGGCCTCTCTGGCCGGAGATAAGGCGGAAAATCCTTCTCTCGGAAATGTTGGCAAGCTCTGACATTGCTATCGCCAGGGTGTCCATCGGGATTGCTATGGGCTCGCCATGGAAGTTGCCGGCCGAGATGATCATGTCTTCGTCTGGGAAGACGTTCGGATTGTCGGTAGCAGAATTGATCTCGTTCTCGATCACAGATTCGACATAGCGGATATTGTCCTTTACGGCACCGTGTACCTGTGGGATGCATCTGAATGAATATGGATCCTGGACATGCTCCTTCGGTCTCACAATCAGTTCACTGCCTTCCAGAAGCCTGATGAACCTTTCTGCCGTGTCTATTTGCCCCCTGTGCGGTCGTAGCTGATGGGTGAGCGGGAGGAAGGGTTCTATCCTTCCGTCGTAAGCCTCGAGGGACATCGCGGCGATCTTGTCCGCCCATTCGGAGAGCCTGTGACACTGGATAAGGGACCAGATAGCATGGGCGCTCATGAACTGGGTACCGTTCAGAAGGGCAAGGCCTTCCTTGGACTGGAGAGTGATGGGTTCCCATCCCATCTCGTTCCAGACTTCCTTGCTGGGACGGACCTTCCCCTTGTAAAGGACTTCTCCCAAACCAATCAGCGGAAGGCTGAGGTGGGCGAGGGGGGCCAGGTCGCCTGAGGCACCGAGCGATCCCTGCTGGTAGACCACAGGAAGGATGTCATTGTTGAACATGTCCAGAAGCCTCTGGACGGTGATAAGCTGGGCTCCGGAATGTCCGTAGGAGAGTGACTGGGCTTTCAGCAGCAGCATAAGCCTGACTATCTCAGGCCTTACGGTTTCTCCTGCGCCGCAGGCATGGCTGACTACCAGGTTGTACTGGAGCTGTGAGAGCTGGTCTGTCGGTATGGTGACATTATAGAGTGATCCGAACCCGGTCGTAATGCCGTAGACAGGTTTGGAAATGTCTTCCATCTTGCTGTCCAGATAGGTCCGGCATTTGACTATGGCAGCCTTGGCCTCTTCTCCGAGTACCAGGGATTCGTGTCCAGAGAGTATTTCCTTGAGCCTTTCAAGGCTGAGATGGTTTTTCGAGATGATGTGTGTCATTTATTCTTCAATTGCTTTTCTCACTAACATGTCATCTGTTAAGTTCGGAATAGTAACCTTCAGGCCCGGGGTTCGGCCCATTTCGCGCATTATTGCATGCCTGGCCCCTTCGTTGCGGGCCCATGAACGGCGCGCTATACCGTTGTTCACATCCCAGAAGAGCATCTGCCGGATGTGCCTGTCGGAATCCTCGGAACCGTCGATGACCATTCCGAAGCCTCCGTTGATCACTTCGCCCCAACCTACACCTCCTCCATTGTGGATCGAGACCCATGTAGCTCCGCGGAAAGCGTCGCCAATGACATTCTGGATCGCCATGTCGGCTGTGAACTGGGAGCCGTCATAGATGTTGGAGGTCTCGCGGAACGGGGAGTCGGTGCCGGACACGTCGTGGTGGTCGCGCCCAAGGACGATCGGGGCAGTGATTTCGCCTTTCCGGATGGCCTCGTTGAAGGCAAGGGCGATCTTAGTCCTGCCTTCGCAGTCTGCATAGAGGATCCTGGCCTGCGATCCGACGACAAGCTTGTTGCGTCCGGCTTCTTCAATCCAATGGATATTGTCCTGCAACTGGCCGCGGATCTTTTCCGGCGCTGAGAGCGCTTCCTCAGACAGTACCTTCACTGCCAGGGCGTCCGACTTGGCGAGGTCTTCAGGCTTTTCGCTCATGCAAACCCAGCGGAAGGGCCCGAAGCCGTAATCGAAATACAGGGGCCCCATGATGTCCTGGACATAAGAAGGATAACGGAAACTACCGTCCGGCTTCAGTACGTCGGCACCGGCACGTGAGGACTCAAGAAGGAAGGCATTGCCATAGTCGAAGAAATACATTCCTTCGGCCGTGAGACGGTTGATTGCTGCCACTTGCCTGCGCAGCGAGGCCTGTACGGCTTCCTTGAATCTTGCAGGTTCCCCGGCCATCATCTTCTTGGACTCTTCCAGGCTCAGTCCTACTGGATAGTAACCTCCTGCCCAAGGGTTGTGCAATGATGTCTGGTCTGATCCGAGATCCACCTTTATGCCTTCATCAGCCAGCCTTTCCCACAGGTCCACTATGTTGCCTACATAGGCGAGTGATACCGTCTCTTTTCCGTCCACTGCCATCCTTATCCTTGTGATCAGTTCGTCGAGATCCTCATGGAGTTCGTCCACCCATCCCTGTTCGAAGCGCTTACGGGCTGCAAGCGGATTGATTTCGGCGGTCACGCTCACGACTCCGGCAATGTTGCCGGCCTTTGGCTGTGCTCCTGACATCCCACCAAGGCCTGCAGTCACGAAGAGCATGCCCTTCATATTATCCCTGGTTCCAGGGATATTCCTTGCCTTGAGCTGCTTGCGGGCAGCATTCATGACAGTGATGGTGGTGCCGTGTACGATTCCCTGTGGACCGATGTACATGTAGGAACCTGCGGTCATCTGTCCGTACTGGGAGACACCCATGGCGTTGAACCTCTCCCAGTCATCCTGCTTGGAATAGTTGGGAATGACCATTCCGTTGGTCACTACGACCCTGGGAGCATCTTTGTGGCTGGGGAAGAGCCCCATCGGGTGACCCGAGTACATGGCCAGGGTCTGCTCGTCTGTCATCGTAGCTAGGTACTGCATCACCAGCCTATACTGCGCCCAGTTCTGGAATATCGCTCCGTTGCCACCGTAGATGATGAGTTCATGCGGGTGCTGGGCGACACGTGGGTCAAGATTGTTCTGGATCATAGCCATGATAGCCGCAGCCTGACGCGACTTGGCTGGATATTCATCTATCGGCCTTGCGTACATCTCGTATGATGGGCGGAACCGGTACATATAGATGCGTCCGTAGTCCTTCAGCTCGCGGGCGAACTCCGGTGCCAGCTCGGCGTGGAACTTCTCGGGGAAATACCGCAGAGCGTTTTTCAAGGCCAGTACCTTCTGCTCTTCAGTCAGGATGTCCTTGCGTTTCGGAGCATGGTTGATTGCCTTGTCGTATGGCTTTGGCTCAGGCAGCCTGTCCTGGGGGATGCCGGCCAGTATCTCTTCCTGAAACTTATCCATTGATCTTGCTGTTTACGATGTCCAGGATCTCTTTTTCTTCTTCGACAGCCTTTGCAGCGATCCCTTCAGCTTCAGCGATCATGGTAGCGGCCTTCTCCTTGTCCTTCAGCCCTACGGCGTTGATTTTCACGTTGAGGCAGGCGCCGAGGACTGCGCTTCTCGCAGCGAGTGCACCCACTCCGGCGTCGGAGACTGAGTTCGGATTGCCTTCGGTGGCCATCGCCCTGGCGACTTCAAAGACCTTGAAGGAGGCCTTCATAGTCCTTAGGGGAACCTGGGATGCGTAGAGAGTGGCTTCTTCAATAGCCTCTGCCCTTGCTGCCTTTTCCTCGTCAGTGCCCTTCGGGAGCCCGAAAGCTGCCATGATCCTGTCGAAGGCAGCAGTGTCTTCATCCACAAGGCCGACGAGTTCCTTCATGATGCCCTGTCCTTTCTCTGCCCATTCGGAAAACTCCTTCCAGCGGTCGTCCCAGCCCCTTTTGTGGGCTGAAAGGTTGGCGACCATCGTGCCGAGAGCGGCACCGAGGGCACCCATGTATGCGGAAATCGAACCGCCGCCGGGAGCGGGGGATTCAGAGGCCGTCTCGTCGGCGAAGCCCTTGAGGGTCATGCGGACAAGCCTTTCCTTCAATGCCTGCTGCTGGGGGTCTTCCATAAGGTACTCGATTACTTTCTCATGAGGGTTGAATGGACGAAGGTCGTCCAGGCTCATTGATTTGACGGCTATCTTCATGATCTCGTCGTCGGAGATTCCGAGGGACCTCTGCTGTTTTTCCAGGTAGAATTTCCCGGCATCCATCAGGACCTTCTTGGGGACGAGGCCGACTATCTCGGCTCCGGTGACCCTGAGGCCGCGGGCTGCTGCTGCACGTGAGACCTCTTCATAAGCTACGTGGAGAGGAGTGGCGTTTATGTCGGTTATATTCATCGAGACCTGCGCGATCCCATATTCATCGATGTACCAGCCGATGGCCTTGCAGCCCTTGAGGGTTCCGGGCTGCCAGATGTCATTCCCGTCAGCATCCTTAAGGACCTTCCCGGTGAGGCTTCCGCCCTCACGCATCTTGCGCCCTTTCTCCCGTACGTCGAATGCGATTGCCATGGCGCGGCGGGTCGAGGTGGTGTTGAGGTTGTAATTGACTGCAACGAGGAAGTTCCTTGCACCGACGTTGATTGCTCCGCAGCGGGCTACGGTGTCATTGTATTTTTCAGGACTGAAATCCGGCTTGCGTGCCGGATCTGCGATTTTTTCTGGCAATGCCTCATATTCACCTGCCCTGCAGACAGCAAGGTTCTTCCTTTCCGGCTTGAAGGCAGCAGCCTCATAACAGTAGCAGGGGACCCCGAGTTCGTCGTAGATCCTTTTCGCAAGACCTCGTGCGAGTTCGGCACATTCTTCAAGTGTGATTCCAGCTACCGGGACAAGTGGGAGAACGTCGCAGGCGCCTGAGCGGGGATGTGCTCCGTGGTGCTTCCTCATGTCAATCACCTCGCCGGAACATTTCACGCCCTGGAAAGCAGCCTCAAGGACAGCTTCGGGGCTTCCTACGAAGGTGACGACCGTCCTGTTGGTCGCCTCTCCCGGATCGACGTCCAGTACCTTTATCCCTTCAACCGCTGCAATTGATTTTACGATCTGGTCGATTACACTTTTGTCTCTACCCTCACTGAAATTGGGTACGCATTCGATTATTTGTTTCATTTCAGAAGTATTATTCTTACGTGGGCTATAAATATAGCAATATTATTCCATATTTTATATCAAATCGTAATTGAAATCAGCAGTATTGCCAGATGGGCGGTTATTGCTGCAACCAGGCCTCCGATCGTGTGTGAAAGGATGGCCTTTCCGGTCAGTTCGCGGTACCCCAGGGAGTCCAGCATGGCGGTGTGTGTGCTCAGGAATCCGCTCCAGCACATTCCGATGGCTGTGAACACCGCTATGGCGTTCCCATCCAGCCAGCCCTGCGCCGCGAAATTTGGGATCAGGCTCAAGGCAGCTCCTACGGCACCCAGCGCAGTGATAGGGAATGCTATCTGATGGGGGTCGTTGAATCCGAACAGTCCCTTGAACAGCCAGTCGACCTTGTTCGCAAGCCATGGGAGAAGCTCGGTGCCCTGATAGGCAGCCCCGGTGTAGGCTCCGGTGGCATCAGGCCCGAAGGTGAGGACCATGACCAAGGTCGAGATGATCAGGACGCCCGGAATGATGGCCAACCCGACCTCGACTCCGTTCTTGCCGCCGTCCAAAAGGGCATTGAGTGTGCGCAGGAAGGCTCCTTTTTCCTCGACATGTTCAGGCTCCGAATTCAGGGCTTCCAGCTCATCATCGCTCACTACTTCCTCATCCTTGTAGGAGGGATAAGCCTTGATGACGAAATGCTGCATCAGCCTGGTGGTTACTATGCAGCCTACGAAGGCTCCGAAGAGTCCTATCAAAGGTTCCAGGAAATAGCCTTGGCTGATCATGAAAATGATTACGATCAGACCCATTCCGAAAGCAGTCCCGAAATTGGTGAGGGAGATGTACTGGTATTTCTTGAAATAACTTGCAAAGCGCTTGTCCTTTGACAATGTGATGATCGCAGGATTATCCGACAGGAAGGTCATCACAGCTCCCAGGGATGCAACTCCGGGGAGGTTGAAAAGGGGCTTCATCATCGGCCTCAGCACCTTTTCAATGAGGTCTACGACCCCGAATTCGACGAAAAGTTTTCCGAGTGCTCCGGTTATCACGCATATTCCCATGAGATAGAAAACCGTGTTGAGCAGAAGGTCGTGTGCAGTGTGCATGATGGTGTTGAGCATGTTGGCTGCACCCATTTTGATGCCCATGTATGTGAATAACCCTATGACTATCGCAAGGCATGTCCATGCCGAAGCGTAGGCGGCTTTTTTCTTCGGTTTCATTGCTCCAGGTATTCGATTTGGATTTCGCTGTTCCATTGGTTGAAGTATAGGTTGCCGCCGTCCCATTCGACCTCTCCACGCAGGAAGTCGACATTGTCGCTCCGTGGATATTTCTTAGCGGGATACAGGTCTCCGCTGAAGTCATTGTTTATCAAAATGACAGACCCGAAGTCCGGGGTGACATCGCCTGACAGGGAGACTGGGTACCATTCTTCTCCATCGGAAGAGACCTCGGCCCATTCCCGGAGGAAGACTTTCCCCCTGGCAGGCTCCAGTCCGCTCCGCCATCTTACGGGGATTCCTTTGTCCTTGCACATCTTGATGAACAGCAAGGCTTTGCCTCCCTCGTCGCCGCGTTTCTCGGATTTGACCTTCCCGGGTATGTCCTCGATCGTTGAGTACTCTTTCATGGGAGCTTGGGCTATGCTGTCCCGGATCCAGCGGGCGAGGACATCTGATTCTTCGCTGCGCCTAGGATGAAAGAGGGGCTCATATTGATATTCATACACTTCGTGGAAGGTGATATCCTTGTAACGGCTCGATCTGGTTTCCATGTAGAGACTTCCGTGAGGACTGGAAGTCCCGGACAAAATGATCTTGTCTTCCGGGAACGGGACGCCGTTGACCCCGGCCTCGATGAGCTTGGCTCCTTGCGGGAAGGGGAGCCAGCAGCGCAGGTTCTCCCGCAGCCGGAATGTCCCCTTCGGTACCGTGATCTGGTACCGCACCCTGATTTGCCGCGCTTCAGCCGGCAACGCCACTCCATCTGGGCCGTACTCAGCCGCAGCGAAGCGAGGATTGACTTGGCCCGAGGGAGGTGGCGTGCCGGCATTCCCATAGCTGCCGGACTTATGGCCTGTCACCAAGGTATCGGGTCGAGTGAGGTCGGCGGCGATACGCTGGCTGAGGTCCCTTTCCCAGGAATATTTCATCCTAAGGTGCCTGGGAAGCCATATGTTTGCAGCCAGAGCGATTGCAACCATAAACCAAAGTATCTTTTCGCTTCTTTTCATCTTTGCCATTGCGCAGGGATTCAGATTTCAAGTTTTCCAAGTGGTTTCAGACCGATTCCGGGCCTGTCAGGTAATGTGATTCTACCGTTCACGACAGTCATTCCTTCGAAGAGGTCGTTGCTTATCAGGAGATTCCCGTCAAGGTCGGCGAAGTCCACCACAGGGGAGAGCTGGGCAGCCGCCGATACGGCGCAGGAAGTCTCGGTCATGCAGCCGATCATAACCTTCATCCCTTCAGTCCTGGCATAGGATGCCATTTTCCACGCTTCACGCATTCCTGTGCACTTCATCAGCTTGATGTTGATCCCTGAATATGCACCCTTGATAGAAGGAATGTCCCTGAGCCTCTGGATGGCTTCGTCAGCGAAAACCGGCAGGGGACTGTTTTCTGTGATCCAGGCATTCTCGTCCAGCATCTCCTTCGGCATAGGCTGCTCGACCATCACTACTCCGTGCTCGGCGAGCCAGTGGATCATCTCAAGCGCCTTGTCCTTGTCTTTCCATCCCTGGTTTGCATCCACGGCTATCGGCAGGTTTGTAATCTCCCTGATGGTCTCGATCATCTCCTTGTCGTTATCCAGGCCTACCTTGACTTTAAGGATGTTGAATCTGTCTGCACATTCCCTGGTCTTTTCCCTGACCACGTCCGGCGTGTCGATACCAATAGTGAATGTAGTGTCGGGAGCCTTGCCGGGATCCAGACCCCAGATCCTATACCATGGCTGTCCCATTAGCTTGCCCACAAGGTCGTGCAGGGCAATGTCTACGGCGGCCTTTGCTGCTGAATCACCTTCGCTTAGACCGTCCACATAGGTGAGGATGTCATCGATGCGGAAAGGGTCCCGGAACTGTTCGAGATCCACCTTCCGCAGGAAAGCAGTGACGCTTTCAACCGACTGTCCTAGATAAGGGGGCATGGAAGCCTCCCCATAGCCGGTGAAACCGTCGTATTCGATCCTGACCTGGACGTCAGGAGTCGTAGTCCTTGAATATGAGGCGACAGTGAAGGTGTGTCTGAGCTGGAGTTCGTATGGCTCGAAGCTGAGCTTCATCCTTGCCGGACCGTTGGTGTTGACGTGATAGCCCTCGAAGGTGCTCCCGACAGTCCTCTTTTTAGCCTCCGCTATTCCGAAAGATACGGCTGATCCCACCGCGGCTCCGGCTATCGCCGAGCCTGCGGTCTTCAGGAATTCCCTGCGTTTGATAGCCATAGGATTATTCTATAGGGAGTCGAGCCGGGCCTTCATCTGGGGGACCTTCGCCATGGCCGAACGGAAGAGTGCCATCTGGTTGCGGGTACGGACAAGGTTATGCTCGGGATATTTGGTCTTGTAGTAAGTGTCTCCATTGATGTAGTCTGCAAAGAAGCGTACTGCCTGCATGAATGGGAAGAGGCAGGCTGCATACGGCAGGTTCTCTTTCTCAATGGGAGTCAGGAATGATTTTGTGCCCTTGATGTAACCTCTGGAGAATGCCTTGAAAATCTCCATGTCGAAGTCAACGTTCTCCACTTCAGGAGAATCTTCCGCGACCGGGTTTGCTGCCGTGCGCAGGAAATCTCCAAAGTCCGAGAATACGTAACTCGGCATAAGGGTGTCAAGGTCAATGACACACAGGACATTGCCCTTGTCATCGAACATCATGTTGTTGACCTTGGTGTCGCAGTGGCAGACCCTCTTGGGTAGCTTACCCTCTCGGTGAAGCTGTTCAGCCTTGCACATTTCGATGCCGTGAGCGTCTATTTCTTCAAGTATCCTGTGCAGTTCGCCATCCTTGGGGTCTGCTGCCAGCCTTCCTGACTTGTCGTCATGGACAGCCTGTACGAGTTGGCGTAGCCTCAGTTCCATGTTGTGGAAGTCCGGTATAGTCTCACCGAGTGCGTCCGGGATGTCGGCAAGCATGGCTTCGAAATGGCCGAAAGCCTCTCCGGCGTACTCGGAGTACTCTGGATTGACCATCTCGTAAGTCTTGGCGCCGTCGATGAAGACGGAGACCCTCCAGAACTTCCCGTCGCACTCGATGTAGGTCTTGGGACTGTCCTTCAGGGGAACGAATCGGAGCACCTTGCGGTCGATGTCGCTCTCGCCGGCCTCTTCAAGTTTGCGGCGGATGTGTCTTGTCGCTGCTTCGATGTTGTGCTGGAGCAGTTCCACGTCAGTGAATATGGCGTTGTTGATCCTCTGCAGCACGTAGTCAGGGGCTTCATCTGCCGTCGTTACCTTGTAGGTGTCGTTGATGAGCCCGTTCCCGAGCGGTGCGATTTCCTTGACCTCGCCTTCTATCGCGAAGCAGTTTACTATCTTTTCAAGATTCTCCATCTGAACTTTGTTTTAGTGTTTGACTGTTAATCTTTCAAAAATAACAATATTTCCCGAAATTAGCAGCCGTGATGCAAAAGAAAAGATACGTCGTCCTTGACGCACTTCGTGGGTTCGCCATCCTGGGGATTTGCCTGGCGAATTTCCCCGAGTTTTCCTTGTGGACTTTTTCCGATCCTTCAGGTTGGACCGTTGCCGACAAGGTCACCCGGGCTGTGCTGACATTTCTGGTAGACGGAAAGTTCTACACCTTGTTCTCCCTCATTTTCGGGATCGGATTCAGCATCCAGATTGCCAATGCCGACCAGAAGACCAGAACTTTTTACCGGAGGATGATCGTACTGTTCTTCATGGGTCTGTGCCATCTGCTGTTCCTCTGGAGCGGAGACATCCTGATGCTCTATGCCGCAATGGGAATGATCCTCCCTCTGTTCATACGTCTTTCGACCCGTAAGATACTTTCAGCCGGCGGGATATTCCTGGTGCTTCCGGTAGTCTGCGAGGCTTTGTTCGGCACCAGGCTGTCGGATCCCCTTCTTGCCGAGCAATGGAGGATCTGTGCCCTCTATGGAATCACCGAGGCCAATTTCGGAACCTAGCTTGCAGACATCACGAGTTATAAGGGCATGCTTCGGTTCCTGCATCAGGGTGCAGTCGAAAGGATGTGGGAGTTCGTAACGAGTTACAGGTTTTTCAAGGTTCTGGGTTTGTTCCTGATAGGTTATGCCGCCGGAAGGGAGAGGATGTTCGCGGATCCTGGAAAATACCGCAACCTTTTGAGAAACCTGTTGTTGTACGGATTCTTGCTCGGCATCCCTGTCAGTTTCCTCTACACATGGAGTTCAATGTCCGGGAATCCTCTCGGGCCGGTCGCTCACAGTGTATTCTATCTCCTGAGCGTCTACCCGATGGGCTTCGCCTATGCGGCCGGTTTCTGTCTGTTGTTTTTGCGGCGGCAGGAAGGGAAGGGATGGCTGCTTCTTGCCAGGCCCGGCAAAGTGGCCTGTACAAATTATCTGATGCAGTCGGTTTTTGGTGTCATGATCTTCTACGGAATCGGATTCGGGCTTGGCGGCAAGGTCTGCCTGCTTGAAACGGAAGCCATCGCGCTTGGAGTCTATGCCTTGGAGATTGCTGTCAGCGCATTGTGGGTCAAGTACTTCCGCTATGGCCCTGTGGAATGGGTCTGGAGGATGCTGGCCTATGGCCACAGACTACCTCTCCGCAATGATTCTGTCCAGTAGATGGCATGGAGAGGATCATTTTCCATATCGACGTCAATTCTGCTTTCCTGAGCTGGACGGCTGTCAAGCTCGTGAAGGAGGGTCAGCCGGACATCCGTTTGGTCCCTTCTGTGGTGTCAGGTGATCCCAATGACCGGCGCAGCATAATCACTGCAGCCTCCCTGCCTGCCAAGAAACTGGGCATCAAGACCGCCCAGCCTGTCTCGATGGCCTTGCGAACCTGTCCTTCACTCGAGATCGTGGGAGGTGACTGGGGTTGGTACAAGGAGTGTTCAGAAGGTTTCATCTCCATCTGCCGGAAATATTCCCCGGTCCTGCAGCAGTTTTCTATAGATGAATGCTTCATTGACATGAGTTTCCGTTGCTATGGACAGGACCCGGTGGAGGTCGCGACCCGTCTGAAGGACGAGATAAGGACTACCCTTGGGTTTACCGTGAATGTCGGTGTCGGTTCTAACAAGCTCCTTGCAAAGATGGCTTCGGACTTCGAAAAACCTGACAAGGTCCACACCCTGTGGGAAAGCGAGGTTCAGGAGAAGATGTGGCCTCTTGGGGTCCGGGATCTTCTTTGGGTGGGCAAGAAGACGGAGGCGAGGCTGACTTCCTACGGGATTCGTACGATAGGGGACCTTGCTACCATCGACATTACCATGCTTACCCGGCTCGTAGGCCGTAACGCTGCCATCCAGCTGCATGAATATGCTAACGGCAGGGATGATTCCCCGGTGGAGACAGAAGTCGCCGAGGCGAAAAGCTACAGTGCAGAACGGACATTCTCCAAGGATCTTACCGACCCGGTGGACATTGACAGGGCACTGTTCAATGTGGCATGCATCGTGGCGCACAGGATCCGCCGTGACCATTTCAGGGCGTCAACTGTCTCCATGTTCATAAAGTACACGGATTTCAGTGTGGCACAGAAGCAGTGCCAGGTCCCGCAGCCTACAGATGTCACCGCCCTGATCCTCAATGAGGCCAGACGGATGCTGCACGAAGTCTGGGACGGGGTGTCTCCTCTGCGGCAGGTCGGACTTGGTGTGTCGAAACTGACACATGAAAACTACGAACAGATGTCCCTGTTCGAGGACCCCAGGATGGAATACTACCGCGAGTGGGACAGGCAGTACGACGAAAAGCGCGCATTGGCAGAGGATGCCCGTATGCTTGCCTATGAGCGCAAGTGACAGCTTTATCTTTGAGGAAGTTCGCCCTTGCAGATGCCCTTGATGTACCGTTTGACGACATTGTGGGCAGGGTAGGGCATTCCGCCATGGTCATAGCCGTCGAATTCATAGAGGAAGACGTTCTCGTTCCCTACGAGTTTCATCATCCTCCAGAAATAGGCCTGCTCCTCGTAACGGCCGTAGAGTTCCATTTCCCGGTCGCCTGAAAGGACAACCATAGGCATGGGCAGTTTCCTCACGTGGTATAGCGGAGCTGTGTCATCAACCAGTGCCTGCAAAGGCCCCATCCCCATTTTCTCACGGACATTGAAATGGGTGATCTTCTGGGCGCTGTAGGGAAAGGCTCCGGCAATCTTGTCTGCATCAACTCCGTAGGCGGCCAGCCAATGCTTGTCAAGGACTATCATATCGATCAGGTAGCCTCCGGCAGAATGCCCTGCTACGAATATCTTTTCAGGACTCCCTCCGCGGCTTCCGACTTCCTTGAAAGCCCAGGCCACGGCCGCAGCGGCATCGTCGATTATTTCCTTGACTTCGACCTTGGGCAGAAGGCGGTAGTTTACAGCGATGATTCCGATACCGGAATCCTTCAAGGCTGCGGGGATGTCCTTATGTCCCCCCGTAAGTCCTCCGCCGTGGAACCAGACCAATGTGGGAAAGTCCTTGATATCAGTAGGGTAGTAGAAATCCAGGACACACCGTTCGGCCGCGTATTCCCCGGCATTTGAATGGTAGTGGATCCCTTCTTCGATCTTGTAATGACCTTGGGCCAAGACAACCTGGGCCAATGCAAGGAGCATTATTGCCAATAAACTCTTTTTCATGACACTTTATTTTTCTTTGACCCTTTTGCCGGTCATGTGCTCTATCCTGAATTCCAGCACGACGGCTCTCGGAGCGTTCCGCCTCATGTCGTCTTCCATGTCGTAACCTTCCGGGAAATATTTCAGTCCCAGTTTCCTGAGCAAAGCGTCATGGCGCACTTCGTCAGAAACCTCGCAGATGCGTCCGAAACAAATGACACTCCTTACGTGGTACCACCAGTCCCCGGGCTCCTTCGACGGCTCGTCGATTACTGTGAAGCATGCCTTGTCACATGATCTTACAGCATCCAGTTTGTGACCTTCGCGGGCGCAGTGGAAATAGATCCTTCCATCCTCCTGGAAGAAGTTGATAGGCACTGAATAAGGATAGCCACCATCTCCGATTACGGAAAGGAATCCGCGCGGAGCCTTGGTCAGGATATCCATGCATTCTTCTTCAGGCAGTTCTTGTTTTACCCGGCGCATCGGCCGGAAAGGGGGTACTTGGTTAACCATTATTTGCGGTAATCCTTTACAGCCTTGATGTACGGAACAAGCTTCTCGGGGTGGTCGGTCGAGATGCAGTCGATGTCGTGCAGGATCGCCCAGTCGGCGACCTCATAGTCGTTGACCAGCCACAGGGTGGTTTCGATTCCGAGTTCCTTGGCTTGTTTGGCGATGTGGGGGTTGTTGAGGAATCCATCCAGGTTGTAGGAAATGCCGTCGTAACCTTTTTCCTTTGCATAGGCGGCGTCAGGCACGAACACTCCGCTGGAGATGAAGATCACCTTTGCCTTCGGGTCGACCCTGTGGATTTCCTTGCACATCCACTCGCTGAAAGTGGTGTACTCGACTTGGGACTCCATGCCGGAAGACTTGACCATGGACATGGCTTTCTCGACCAGAAGGGTCTCCCTTTCCTTGTTAAGCTGAGCCTTGAGCTCCATTATGATCTTGATCTGCGGGGCTTTGCGGGCCTGAGCAAACCATTCTTCGAGAGAGGGCATCCTGTGTCCTCCGGGTAGGACGACCTTCCTTGCCTCAGCAAAAGTCATCTTCCTTACATCTTTGCCATCAGTGCCCGGCACTGATGGGCCGTGGAAGACGATGACCTTGTCGTCAGAAGTGAGGTGGACATCGTATTCCACTGCATCGACTCCGGCTTCCTGGGCGAAGCTGAAGGAGGCAATGGTGTTTTCGTAGGGACCTTCGAAACGGCAGCCGCGATGTCCGACAACTTTAGGCTGCGCTGATGCCGCAATAGCCATGAGGCTGAGGGCGGCTATTAATGCTGTCTTTTTCATATTCATTTGGTCTGGTCAAAAGTGAAACTGTCCCAGGGAAGCTGGGCGTCCTTTCCTTCGTCTAGGACGGCAGCAGCATGGCAGAGCATCGGGAAGAGGCTCAGGTCAGCCTTCCCAAGTTCAGCCTTCCGTACCATCGCGGCGTAAACCCTCCTTGAAACCACGAGGCTCTCCAGGGTGACTCCTGCAAGTATGTCCAGGGCTTCCTGATAGGTTTTGCCTTCACCAAGGAGGATCCCTATCTTGCGGGTGCGGCCTCCGTAGACGGTTACGTAGAGGTCTCCGATTCCGATGTTCTCGCAGTCGCGGCTGGCACCCTGCATTTCGAGGAGAAGGCGCATTTCCTTGACAGCCTGATAGAAAGCTCCAGCTTGTGAGTTGTAGTGAAGTCCCGCTTCAGGACCGTGTTCGCGGTTGACGAGACCGATAGTCATGGCGATGGCTAGGGCGTAGCCGTTCTTGAGGGCGACAGCACTCTCGAGACCTTCGACGTCGTTAGTGACCGACACGTGGTAGTAGGAAGTCTGCATGGCCTCTTTCATCATCTTGATCGTGGCGCTGTCCTTGCCGCAGAATGCGACTTCGCTGTGGTCGTGGTACACAAGTTCGTAGGAGGTGCAGGGACCGCCGATGGCGCAGATCTCGCGTTCGATCCCCTTTGCAGCGAGGGACCTCTTCCAGTACTCGGGATAAGAGATCAATGTCCCGTCTTCCAGATTGATAAGGCCCTTGGTTACTGACAGGACAGGGATCGAAGGGTCAAGTTCCGAAAGTATGTTCTCCAGGAACCAGTCCACGCCGAAAGAAGAGACACCCCCAATTACGAAATCGGCCCCTTTGACAGCTTCCTTCCAATCTTCGTAGAAATAGTATTTCACTCCTTCGGGGAAGGGATAGTCGAACTTAGGATGCTGACCTGTCTTCTTGCAGGCTTCTATGATCTCCCGGTCAAGGTGGGTGCCGACCAGACGGACCTCGTGACCATTCTCCCTTGCCGGAAATGCGAGGGCAGATCCCATCATGCCGGAACCGATGATTGTAATTGTCTTTGCCATAGTCTATTATTAATTTATTTATTTATTTCCATTAATTGCGAGTGTTTATCTCAGCCAGTACTTTTTCAGCTTTGTCGTAACCGTCGGCAGGAGCTTTCCAGAGCGAGGCCAGGATGAGGGTGCCAAGTATTCCGAATATGATGGCGACCACGAAGACGGCGTTCCAGCCGAGACCCGGCCGGTCCGCAAGGAAGCCGAAGCCGATTCCGCTGATCAAGGTAGCTCCATAACAGAATACCCCGCAGAAACCGTTGGCACTTCCGCTGGCTCTCTTGGTGGCGTACTGAGAACAACTAACTCCAAGCAGGGCCTGCGGGCCGTAGATGAAGAAGGCGGAGAGGATGATGAAAACCGCACTCCATATCCAGTGGGCGTCATGCGGGAGCCTCCAGAAGATCGCGAAGCAAAGAGTCGCCGCCAGGGTACAGATGGCACAGGTCCTGAGTGTCCTGTTCTTCAGGAACTTGTCCGTGACCCAACCTGCAGCCAAAGTCCCCAGTACTCCTCCTATCAGTTCGGAGCAGGCTACTATGTTGGCGCTCAAGGCGATGTCCAGACCTTTGTACTGTGTCAGGAAGGAGGTTCCCCACTCGAGGATCGTAAACCGGATTACATACACGCAGAAATCCGCGATGCACACGATCCAGATGACCGGATTGCTGAATACCATCTTGTTGACGAACTTCTTGAATGACTCTCCTGTGAGTTGCTCCTGGGCGGCAGGGGCATTGTCTTTATTCTCTTCCCTGTCCAACTCTTCAATTTCCGGCAGGCCCACTGACGATGGAGTGTCCCGAAGAGCAACATATAGGGCTATGGCGCCTACGAATGAAAGAGCTGCTGGAACAATGAAGCAGAGGTTCCATGCACTGTAACCGAAACGCTTGAGGAGAAAGCCGCAGAGCGCGATCACAAGACCTGCCCCGATTGAGTGGGAGGCATTCCAGATGCTCTGCTTGGTGGCAAGTTCACTTGGCTTGAACCAGTGGGCCATCAGGGCGGCACATGGGGGATACCCCATACCATGCACGTAGCCGTTCAGGACCCAGAGCGAACCTATCAGGTAGACCAGGCCGATCGTGGCCTTCCCCTCCGAATCCAGGAGGTGGAGGAAACCGTTCATCTTCGGGGAGAAGCAGATGGCAAGGTTGATGACGCATGAAAGCAGGAGGCCGAGCGTCATGAGTTTTCTCTTGGAATATCTGTCAGCGAGCACTCCGTTGATCATCCTGGAGACTCCGTAGACTATCCCGTTCAAGGTGAGGAAGGTGCCGAGTTGGACTTTGCTCAGCCCGAGGGATGCCTCCATGGCAGGAATCGCAGCACTGAAATTCTTCCTTAGGAAATAATAGAAGATATAACCGACCATCAAGGCAATGAGGGTTCTCCACTGCCAGTACCTGTACTTTTTGATAGTATGGTCCATGTTATGGGATTAAGCGTATACAAATGTACGAAAAGCCAGACGAATAATCAATAGCGGAATGATCCGTCAAGCATGGCCTCGCACCCTTCAAGAATGTCCTGGAAAGAGGTTTCGAAATCACCTGTGTACCAAGGATCGGCTACATCCCTGCCAACTCCGGTGTAGGACATCAGCAGGTGGATCTTGCCTTCCGGATCGGAGGGGATCACACGCCTGAGCAACCTGAGATTGGAAGAGTCCATGCAGATGAGCCGGTCAAAACGGTCATAGTCCGCCCGGGTAACCTGACGGGCCCTTTTGGCGTTGTCGAAAGGCACCCCATGTTGTGAGAGACATCTTTTTGCCGGTGGATAGATCGGGTTGCCGGTCTCTTCTGCGGACACTGCCGCGGACTCGATGAAATAGTCATTCTCAAGACCGCGTGAACGGACCAGGGCTTTCATGATGAATTCAGCCATCGGGGACCTGCAGATATTCCCGTGGCATATGTAGAGTATTCTTGTCATATTTCGAGATTTGCTGACACAAAAATAACGTTTTTTGTCGGTTGGGGAAAATTGTGTAAATTTGTCCGTTTGGCCGGATTTTTCCGGGATACATGAAATTATATTATTCTTAAGGATATGAAATTGAAAATCGTTGTGCTGGCAAAGCAGGTGCCCGACACCAGGAATGTCGGGAAGGACGCCATGACGGCTGAAGGTACCGTCAACCGCGCCGCCCTGCCCGCCATTTTCAATCCGGATGACCTTCTCGCTCTCGAGCAGGCTCTCCGTCTCAAAGAACAGAATCCAGGTTCAACCGTAGGAATCCTCACGATGGGTCCGCCCCGTGCCGGTGAGATCATCCGCCAGGGCCTTTACAGAGGCGCTGACACGGGTTGGCTGCTGACCGACAGGCTTTTCGCCGGTGCCGATACGCTTGCCACTTCCTATGCCCTTGCTACAGCCATCAAGAAGATTGGTGGAGTCGACTTGGTGATCGGTGGCCGTCAGGCCATCGATGGCGACACCGCCCAGGTGGGACCGCAGGTCGCCCAGAAACTTGGCTTGAACCAGGTTACATATGCTGAGGAAATCAAGGTCGAAGACGGAGTAGCTACTGTCCGCCGCCATATCGACGGAGGTGCAGAGACCGTCAGGGTCCCGCTTCCCGCCCTTATAACTGTCAACGGAAGCGCAGCCCCCTGCCGTCCGCAGAACGCCAAACTTGTCATGAAGTACAAGATGGCCAATTGCCCCATGGAGCGCCCTGCTGAAGTGCCTTATGCCTCCCTTTATGAGGAGCGTCCTTACCTGACCCTGAACCAGTGGAGCGTCGCCGACGTGGACGGGGATCCCGGCCAGTGCGGACTCGCAGGATCGCCTACCAAGGTCAAGAGCGTCCAGAACATCGTTTTCCAGGCCAAGGAATGCAAGCACCTCACTGCGGCTGACGCCGACATCGAGGGTATGATCAAGGAATTGTTGGACGAAAAGATAATCGGATAGAGCCATGAACAACGTTTTTGTATATTGCGAGATTGAGGGGACGACCGTTGTCGAGGTCTCCCAGGAACTTCTCACCAAGGGTCGCAAGCTTGCCGATGAACTCGGCGTCCAGCTCCATGCAATCGTAGCCGGTACCGGCATCAAGGGCAAGGTCGAAGACCAGATACTTCCTTACGGAGTCGACAAACTTTTCGTCTTCGACGGAGAGGGACTTTTCCCTTACACTTCCGCTCCCCACACCGACATCCTTGTCGGCCTGTTCAAGCAGGAGCAACCCCAGATCTGCCTGATGGGTGCGACCGTCATCGGTCGTGACCTCGGCCCAAGGGTCTCTTCCTCGCTGACCAGCGGCCTCACCGCGGACTGTACCCAGCTTGAGATCGGTCCTTACACAGACAACAAGAGCGGCAAGACCTACGAGAACCTTCTCTATCAGATCCGTCCTGCTTTCGGAGGCAACATCGTCGCTACGATCGTCAATCCCGACCACCGTCCGCAGATGGCTACCGTCCGCTCGGGCGTCATGAAGAAAGCTCTCTACGAGGGCAAGGCTGCCGGTGAAGTTGTCTATCCCGATGTCAATGAATATGTTTCCCCCGAGGCCTATGTTGTCAAGGTCCTTGACCATCATGTCGAGGCTGCCAAGCACAACCTCAAGGGCGCTTCGATTGTTGTTTCCGGAGGTTACGGAATGGGCAGCAAGGAAGGCTTCGACATGCTCTTCGAACTTGCGAAGGTCCTCCATGCCGAGGTCGGCGCCAGCCGTGCGGCTGTGGATGCTGGATTCTGTGACCATGACCGCCAGATCGGCCAGACAGGCGTGACCGTCCACCCGAAGGTCTACATCGCCTGCGGCATCAGCGGCCAGATCCAGCACATCGCAGGAATGCAGGACAGCGGCATCATCATCAGCATCAACACCGATCCTGATGCTCCGATCAACAAGATCGCTGACTATGTGATCACAGGCCCGGTTGAGGAAGTGGTGCCCAAACTCATCAAGTACTACAAGCAGAACAGCAAATAAGGAAGTAAAGCAATGGCAAACTATTATACTGACCATCCGGAAATCGGATTCCATTTGAACCATCCCCTCATGCGCCGCGTCGCCGAGCTCAAGGAGCGCGGATATTCCGAAAAGGAGAAATACGAGGAGGCTCCGGTCGACTACGAGGACTGCATCGAGAACTACCGTCGCATGCTCGAGATCGCCGGAGATATCGCTGCCAACACGATAGCCCCCAACTCCGAGGATGTGGACCTTGAAGGACCCCATCTCGAGAACGGCCGCATGAAATATGCATCCAAGACGGTCGAGAATATGGAGACCGTCCGCCTCGCCGGCCTCTGGGGTGTCACTATGCCCCGCCGCTACGGCGGACTTAATGCACCCGAGACAGTATTCAGCATGTGCAGCGAGGTCATCTCTGCAGCAGATTCCAGCTTCCAGAACATCTGGAGCCTCCAGAGCTGTGCCGAGACCCTCTACGAGTTCGGAAGCGAGGAACAGAGGCAGAAGTTCATCCCCCGTATCTGCGCAGGGGAGACCATGTCCATGGACCTTACCGAACCAGATGCCGGTTCCGACCTCCAGAGCGTCATGCTCAAGGCCACTTGGAGCGAGGAGCAGGGTTGCTGGCTCCTGAACGGTGTCAAGAGGTTCATCACCAACGGAGACTCCGACATCCATCTCGTCCTTGCCCGTTCCGAGGAAGGTACACGTGACGGACGTGGTCTTTCGATGTTCATCTATGACAAGCGCCAGGGTGGGGTCAACGTCCGTCATATCGAGCACAAGCTCGGTATCCACGGTTCTCCGACCTGCGAGCTTACCTACAAGGATGCCCGTGCCGAACTTTGCGGCGAGAGAAGGCTCGGCCTTATCAAATATGTCATGGCCCTCATGAACGGTGCCCGTCTGGGAATCGGAGCTCAGAGCGTCGGTCTCAGCCAGGAGGCTTACAATGAGGCTGTGGCCTATGCTGCCGAGCGTGCACAGTTCGGTCAGAAGATCAACCGTTTCCCGGGGGTCTACGACATGCTCAGCCGTATGAAGGCTAAGCTCGATGCGAGCCGTTCGCTGCTCTACCAGACTTCCCGGTACGTAGACATCTACAAGGCCCTTGAGGACATCCAGAGGGAGCGCAAGCTCGAGGCAGAAGAAAGGGCTGAGATGAAGACCTACAGCCGCCTGGCCGACGCCTTCACCCCTCTTTGCAAGGGTATGGCTTCCGAATATGCAAACCAGAATGCCTACGATGCCATCTCGGTCCACGGAGGTTCGGGCTTCATCATGGAATACAAGAGCCAGAGACTCTACCGTGACGCACGCATATTCTCGATCTACGAGGGTACAACCCAGCTTCAGGTCGTTGCCGCCATCCGCTACATCACCAACGGCACCTACGTCAATATCATCAACGAGATGCTTGGTGAAGAGGTCCTTCCTGAACTGCTTTCTCTCAAGGAGAAGATTGCAGGCTGCGCCGGAATCCTTTCCGAGTGCATCACCAAGGTCCGTGAAGCTGGTGACAGCGAGATGCAGGACTTCCTCGCCCGTCGTCTCTACGACATGACCGGTGAGATTGTGATGTCGCTTCTCCTCATGCGTGACGCCACCGTGGCTCCCGACATGTTCCTGAAGTCCGCAAAGGTCTATGCCGCCATGGCATGCGAGACCGTTGCCGGCAAGAGCTTCTATATCCTCAACTTCGACAAGGAGAGTCTTCCCGCTTTCCGGGCTGTCGAAGAGGCTGAGTAATGGAACTTTATGAATATGCCAGGCCGGGCCTGATGGCCGGCAAGACAATTCTTTACGTACATGGATTCGCGTCGAGCGGACCGACCGGGAGCGTGGCTACGCTCCGGCTGCTCCTGCCCGGCGCGACCGTTATTGCTCCTGACCTTCCTGTAGAGCCGGAGGAGGCAATGGAGTTGCTCCGGGGTCTTGTCTCCGCTGAGAAACCTGATTTGATCATCGGTACCTCGATGGGCGGGATGTATTCCGAGATGCTTTACGGAATCGACCGTATTATCGTCAATCCTGCCTTTCAGCTGGCTGACACCCTGTTGAAAAACAATGGGTTGGGTCGCAGGGAGTTCCACAACAAGCGCTCGGACGGGGAGACATCATTCCTTGTGACGAAGACCCTGCTGGAGCATTTCAGGGAGGTTTCGTCGCATTGTTTTGAGAAATCTTCGGAGGATCGTGACCGAGTGTTCGGCTTGTTCGGGATCCATGACAACCTTGTGGACACTTTCGGCCTTTTCAGGGAGCACTATCCCCGGGCGATACGTTTCGACGGGGAGCATCATTTGAATGATTCAGTCATTGTCCACTCATTGCTGCCTGTCATCCAATGGATTGATGATCGGCAGAAAGGAGACTCCAAGCCTGTTTTGTTCATATCCCTGGACGACAGGTTGATGAACCATTCCAGCGGAATGCCCAAAGCTGTGGCTATCCTGGCTCAAAGCTATGATCTTCACATCGTTTCCTCTGTCGACTATAATGTACCAGGGGAATGCAAGGACGTCTTCGAATGGTGCGAGGCCAACCTTGGAGTCCCGGTGTGGAACCGCGTAACAGTCAGCAACCACAAGAACCTGCTTTTAGGAGACTACCTGATCGATGCTGATCCGGATTCTTTCGGGGGACGCGATTTCATGGGCACCCTCATCCAGTTCGGTTCGGACGCTTTCAAAACCTGGGAAGATGTCCTCACCTTCTTCTCCCGTCTCGGCGGTCAGTAAGAGATTGTCATCCTGAGCGCAGCGAGGGATCTAGTCGGCGGGGAAGGTGACTCCTGCCTGGCGGCGGATTTCGTCAAGGATCCCGGCTACTGCAAGGGAGTTGTCCAGACTGTTGTTGCAGGATTCGAGGCGGCCGCTTTCCAGGACGTCAATGAATTCACGGAATTCGCAAAGATATTCGTCCGGGTCGCAGGGAACAGTTATGTCCTCTATCGAGGGACCGGAGGCTCGACCTGATGTAGGGGCTCCGTGCGGGATGAACTCCACCTGCCGGGTTATGTGGATCTGGTCGAGGGATAGGATGCCGTTCTCACAGGAAATCTCGGTGCGGAGCTTTGAGTCTGCTACCTTTGAGTAAACCGCGCTTGCGGTCATGCCCCCATATTCAAAAACAACAGCGCCCTGAATGTCAACCGGGCTCATTCCCCTTGAAGTGGGAACATTGACGGTCAAGACGTTAGCCTTGATTCTGGAAGGCCTTCCAAAAAGGGTGACCATCGGATAGATGGGATAGATCCCGATGTCCATCAATGCACCTCCTGAACAGTCCGGATTGAAGGAACTTGGGACGGGGGAGGGGTCTTCTCCCGCAAGGATCTTTTTGAGTTTGTCGTACTTGGTGGAATACTGGCAGAACGTCCCGGAGTAGTTCCTGACCGTACCAAGGCCTTCGAGGCGTCCCTGGACCATCCTGAAATTGGGACTGAGCGTGGAGATCATCGCCTCCATAAGCAAGACACCGTTGGCTTTGGCGCAGGCGGCCATTTCCCTGACTTCCCTGGAGTTGGAAGCCAGCGGCTTCTCGCAGAGGACATGTTTCCCATGATTCATGCATTTGATCGCGAGGTCATGGTGCGTCTGATTCGGTGTGCCGATATAGATTGCATCAATGGAAGGGTCCGAAGCCATCATATCGATGTCGGTAAATATCTTATCGATTCCATGCCTGGATGCGAAAGCGACGGCATTGTCCTCAGACCGTGAACAGACGGCGGCAGCTTCGAACCTTGGCTCCAGCACTGCTCCTTTGAGCACCCAGTCGCTTATCCGTCCGGTGCCGACTATTCCAAAACAAGTCTTTTTCATTTGAGCGCTCCTCTTTCTTCAAGGTAATTCTCAATCAGCGGGATGGCATTCCCTTTCTGTGCAGGGCCGATTGTCAGGAACTCCCTGCTGTAGATCTGGTAGATCTCACGTGCCTTACCAGTGGGATTCGGGTCGATAAGGACCAGGCCCTGGATACGGTGCCCGAGTTTCGAGGCTGCCAGAAGGATGTTGTCCGCGCAGTAGGAGTCACTTACGACGAATATCATGTCTTTTTCGGCAAACTCTTCCTTGGAAAGCCGTTTAACTATCGAGACGGCATCGCTGTCCTTGCCCCCGAAGCCGGTTGCATAACCAGAAAGCTCGTCGGTCGCGAGTGCCTTCAGCACAGACTCCGGGAAATCGGTCTTGAGTGGTTCATGGAAATATACGACGAGGGGACGACTGAGAGAGGCATCACCGTCATCCGGCTTGTAAATCTTGCCGAAAACCTTGCCGCCGCGGATGTAATAGCTGAGTTCTTCCGTGACCACCTTTGTACCATCAGGAGCTTTTACCTTCTCCCGTGGACCATGCCCGCTGTAAATATTCAGCCCCAGAATCGCCAGCAAGGCGACCAGGATGGCTGCACCTATTGACAAAACTAACTTCTTCATAACCCAAAATTAATCCTTTTTATTGAATAATTGCTAAATTCGCACTCCGAAAACATCAACCAACCGTTTGAAGCTTAATCCAATCTACCATGATCAAAAGATTCATCACTATTCTTGCAGCCATTGCTGTGCTCGCCGGGAGTTCTTTCGCCCAGGAATCTAAGGACCGTATCAAGTTCAATGAGGACGCGGACTTTTCCATCAGGAAGGGAGCCTTCTCTGCCGAGTTACTGAGCTATCTGGCTTTTGGCGATCACTATGTCATGAACGCAGCTTCTGGTTTTAACAACGCTGAGAGAAATTCAACTGAAACTGTCATCAATCTGATAGAGCTGCGTCTGCACCCCTATGAGACAGGTATGTTCGCAATCGGAGTTGATTTCGACTGGGATTATTACCGACTCGACAAGTCTTCATTCTGGATGCCTGACTCTGAGAAGATGCGTGTTTCCGTGGCGTCCAGGGACGAGAACGGTTTCAAGAAGATAAAGAAGTCCAACCTTGTTGTCAGGACGCTCTCTGTCCCTGTGAGTTTAGAGCAGAGTTTCGGAAAGTGCTCTTTACGTTTGGGGGCAGCTGTCGAGTACAACTTCCCTGGAATCACCAAGTTCAAGGCTATTGACAACAACGGGGCCAAGATCAAGGAAACCCGTGACGGTGCCCGCTATGCCGACGAGATCAAGACCAATCAGATCACGTTCAATGCCTTCGCCGCCCTCTCTTATGGTGGATTAGGCTTCTATGTAAAGTACAACCCGAAGGAACAGTTTGTCGAAGGCTACGGCCCTCGGTTTACGTCCATAACTGCAGGTGTCATCTGCGGTTTGGGAATGTAATTCCGCAAATTATTGGTATATTCGCGAATGAGTATGTCCAGCTGGAATCTCATATCGCGTCTTTCAGAAAGGAACCGGCTTCTGGTCCTAAGTGTTGCCGTAGGCCTTGTAGTAGGCCTCGCAGCCGTTGTTCTAAAGTCGCTCATCAGCCTGATACAACATGGATTGGGCTCCGTTTTCGGGGATATCTGGAACGGTGCCCTCTATTTTATAGTGCTGCCTGGAGTAGGAATGCTGCTGGCAATGCTGTTCTGCCGGTACATCCTGAAGGACAATATAGGGCATGGTGTCACCAAGGCCCTCCAGGCTGTCTCCAGGCATGATTCGCGCATCAAACCCCACAACATGTGGTCCTCCGTGCTGGCAAGTTCAGTGACGATCGGATTCGGCGGATCCGTAGGTGCCGAGGCTCCGATTGTCTACACAGGTGCGGCTATAGGTTCTAATTTCGCAAGGAAGGCCGGGATGTCGTACCGGAGCATGACTATCCTGCTGGGATGCGGTGCTGCAGCAGCAGTAGCCGGAATATTCAAAGCCCCTCTGGCGGGCATCCTCTTCGTCCTTGAGATCCTGCTCTTCAACATCTCGATGAACTCGATGATGCCTCTGCTGCTTTCGACCGTGTCAGCGACAGTCGTGTCATACATCTTCCTCGGCAGAGCTACACCATTCGAGTGTACGCTTACTCCTTTCGACCTTAAGAATATTCCTTTCTATATCATTCTGGGAATCTTCTGCGGAGGCTGTTCCATCTATTTCACAAGGACTACACTTTGGCTGGAAGACCGCATAGGCAAGATGTCCAATCCCTATCTCAAATGGATCCTTTGTGCCATAGGACTGGGTCTTCTTATTTTTCTCTTCCCTCCGCTTCACGGTGAAGGCTACGAATCTCTTGGAGTCCTCCTGAACGGTCATGAACTGTCATTGGAAGGCCAGACTCCTCTTGCATTCCTCTCACGCAGCCCATGGTCTGTCCCGATATTCTTCATGCTCATCCTCCTGCTGAAGGTCTTTTCAATGACCCTTACCAACGCCGGTGGTGGAGTGGGCGGAACCTTCGGACCGACCTTGTTCGTGGGTGCTATAGCCGGTTTCGTCGTAGCGAGGACGATGAATCTTCTTTTGTCTGGTACTCCTCTTTCAGTACCGGAGCAGAATTTCGTCCTTGTAGGCATGGCCGGCCTGATGGCAGGAGTCATGCAGGCCCCTATGACAGCTATCTTCCTTATCGCTGAAATATCCGGAGGTTACGATCTTTTCCTTCCACTTATCCTCACTGCGACCATTGCTTTCGGGACGACGAGGATAGTGGAAAAATACTCTATCTACACAAAGCGTATCGCCCAGAGAGGGGAACTGCTGACACATGACAGCGACCAGGCTGTGCTGACCCTGCTCAAGGTTTCGGACGTCATCGAAAGTGACTTTTCACCCGTCCGGATCGACGACACCCTTGGTCAGCTGGTGGAAGTGGTGTCCGAATCGACCAGGAATATCTTCCCTGTCATTGACTCGAAGGGACGGTTCCAGGGTTATGTCTCACTGGAAGACATCCGTAAGGACATGTTCAGGGCGGGGGAATACCAGAAGCTTCATGTGTTCAATTTCATGAGGAGTGCCGAGGCCTACGTCTATGATGATGAGAGCATGGACTCCGTGATGAAGAAGTTCGAGACGACTTCGGCGTGGAACCTGCCTGTGGTCAGGCGTTCTGACAGATCATACGTCGGTTTCGTGTCGAAGTCCAAGATTTTCTCAGCCTACAGGGATGAATTGAAGATAGTCTCACAGGATTAAGCCATGAAGACGATATACATTGATTGCATTGCCAGGAGACTGGGCGTAAAGGACTGGCAGGTTGAAAATTGCATAAGACTGTTCGAAGAGGGGAGTACCATTCCTTTCATCAGCCGTTACCGCAAGGAAAAGACGGGAGGTCTCGACGATGCTGCGGTGGCTGAAGTCAAGCATTGGAACGACGTATTCTCAGAAATGGAAAAGCGCAAGGAGTCCATCCTTTCGACGATCGATGAGCAGGGTAAGCTAACCCCGGATCTCCGTTCGAAGATAGAGAACTGTCTGGTCTCAAGCGAACTGGAGGATATTTATCTGCCGTTCCGCCCCAAGCGCCGTACAAGGGCTACAGTGGCTAAGGAAAAAGGACTGGAACCGCTGGCCGACAAGATGTGGAACGTTGCCGTGGCTGATCCCGTGGCTGAGGCCAGGAAGTACTTGACTGACCAGGTGGAAACGGTGGAAGACGCCCTCGCCGGAGCTCGTGACATCCTTGCCGAGAGATTCTCCGAATCAGCAGTGACCAGGGATGCTCTCAGGCAGATTTTCAGGACTCGCCGGATTCAGTCAAAGGCTACGAAAGCCGCTTCTGACAATCCTGAGTCTTCCAAATACAGGTCTTATTTCAATTTCTCGATGCCTGTCCAGAAGATCCCCTCTCACAATCTTCTGGCTATGCTCAGGGCCGAGAAAGAGGGCTTCCTTTCTGTCGGACTGGATGCAGACCCGGAAAAATGCGGTAACAAGATCTACTATGATTTCTGCCAGGAGCACCGTTATCCTTCAGGAAAACTGGCTGAGCAGGTGAGGATGGCTGTGGACGACTCCTTCAAGCGTTTGCTTGAACCTTCCATAAGCAACGAAATTATCAAGGAAGCCAAGGAGAAGGCTGACATAGAGTCGATAGCAGTCTTCGGGGACAATCTCACACAGCTTCTTCTTTCTCCTCCGGTGGGTCCGAAACGGACCATGGCTATTGATCCGGGTTTCAGGAACGGTTGCAAGATCGCCTGCCTTGACGAGCATGGGAACCTTCTTCATCACGAAATCATATTCCCACATCCTCCCCAGAGCGAAAAAATCAAGTCCATCATGGCGGTCTCAGGCATGATTGAGGAATATGGTATCGAGGTGATCGCAATCGGCAACGGTACCGCATCAAGGGAGACCGAGGACTTCGTAAAGAGGGTGGGGATACCGGAGAATGTCAAGGTCTACACCGTCAGCGAAGACGGGGCCTCTATTTATTCAGCGTCAGAAGTGGCCAGAAAGGAGTTCCCTGACGAGGATGTGACAGTAAGGGGAGCCGTTTCGATAGGCCGCAGGCTTATGGATCCGCTGGCAGAACTCGTAAAGATAGATCCGAAGTCCCTTGGCGTCGGCCAGTACCAGCACGACGTTGACCAGAATCTCTTGCATGAGAAACTTGACAACACCGTCGCTTTCTGCGTCAACAGCGTGGGAGTCAACCTTAACACGGCGAGTCCCTATCTCCTGAGCTATGTTTCCGGGATCGGGCCTGCGTTGGCATCGAACATTGTCGCCTTCCGTGGGACCAATGGCGGTTTTACTTCCAGGGAGCAGCTCCATAAGGTTCCGAAGCTTGGTCCGAAGGCTTTTGAGCAGTGTGCCGGCTTTCTGAGGATTCATGATTCAGCCAATCCTCTGGACAACTCAGCCGTTCATCCCGAGTGCTATCATATTGTAGATAAGATGGCTGCAGACCTGGGAGTCTCTGCCAAGCAGTTGGTGGGCAATGAGGAACTTATCAGGAAAATAAATCCAGCCCGTTATGTGGAAGGAGATTTCGGCCTGCCTACGATCAACGACATCCTCAAGGAATTGGCCAAGCCTGGACTTGACCCACGTCAGCAAGCCCAGGATTTCAGCTTTGCAGATGACATCCGGGAGATTGATGATCTCAAGGAAGGAATGGAATTGCCGGGCATCGTTACCAATGTGACTGCGTTCGGGGCCTTTGTCGACATAGGTATCCATGAAAACGGATTGATCCATGTCTCCCAGATGAGAGGGGAGAAACCCAAACTCCACCAAAAAGTGATGGTTTCAGTAATCGGAGTCGATCTTGAGAGGAAACGTATTTCGTTGCGATTGATTAGTAAAAGGTAATTTTTATTAATTATTTATCATTTATTATGTCGGTTTAATTCGGTTTTGTTTCGAATATTTGACTATATTTGCAAAACTGAAAGTTAACTGATGACCAATTTTACAAGCCCCGGAAGCATTTGTGACAACAAGGCGGTGATTTATACATTCTCCGCCCTTGCCATTGTGCTCTGGGGAATGTCCTACATCTGGAGCGACCAGCTCATAGCTTTGGAAATCCCGGTTTTCTTCTTCGTTCCAATAAGGATTCTGCTTGCCGGCCTTGTGCTTCTGGCGTTCAACATTATGACATGCCAGTTCAAGCTGATCAGGAAGCAGGACTTATGGAAGTTCGCTCTACTGGCCGTTTTTGAGCCATTGGTTTATTTCCTTTGTGAGACTTACGGCATCAAGGAGACGGGCTCCCCGACGATCAGTGCAATGATCATCGCTTCCGTCCCTATATTTTCCGTGTTCGCTGCCTTCATCTTTTTCAAAGAGAGAATCTCTGTCATCAACGGATTCGGTATAGCGGTGACCCTCGCTGGTATCTGTCTTGTGCTTCGTTCGCAGATGGAATGCGGTACCCCCGGAAACTTCAACCTTGGAGTCATCCTGCTTGTCATAGCTGTTTTCTCTGAGGTAGGGCATGCACTTATCACTAAACTGCTTTCGAGTGACTACCGGCCACAGGTGATCGTGATGTATCAATTCCTGATAGGTGCCGTCTATTTCCTTCCGTTCTTCTTGACGAAGGGAATCCAGGATTTTGAACCGCGTTTCCTTTCCTGGGAGGTGCTGAGGCCTGTTTTATGCCTTGCTCTCCTATGTTCCAGCCTCGCGTTCTCTCTCTGGGCGATGACCATTAAGCGTCTCGGTGTCGCCAAGTCCAGCGTCTTCCTTGCAATGATGTGTGTGGCTACCGCCCTCGTCGCTGAGGTTATCGGAAGGGAGCATCTTACTGCTCTGCAGTGGGGAGGAATCTTAGTTGCCGTGGTCGGGATTGTGATGTCGCAATATTCAAAATGCTGTTGTTCACGACAGGACAACCGTTGAGCCACACCATTTCGACCTTCCCTTTCAATGCCGTGCCCTCATAGGGACTCCATCCGCATTTGTAGCTATCGCCCCTGACAGTGGATCCTTTTTCTGGATCTATCACTACCAGGTCGGCGAAGCATCCCTGCTCAAGCCGCCCCCTGTCTTCGATTCCAAAGACTGCTGCGACCTTTTCCGAACATGCTGATGCAATCCGCTCAAAAGGAATTCCAAAATCCTTGGCGACTGTGAAAAGGACAGGGAGCTGTTCTCTTACAGAAGGCAGTCCGGATGGGCATTGAATATATGGCCGGTCCTTTTCGTCCTTAAGGTGGGGTGCGTGATCCGAACCTATGGTGTCGATGGTGCCGTCGGCAAAGGCCGTCCTCAATGCATCCCTGTCCGCTGCACTTTTTACGGCAGGATTACATTTGACTTTCCCTTTCAGTCTCGGATAATCCTCATCGCAGAACCAAAGGTAGTTGGCAGAGGTCTCGGCTGTGATATGGGGGTTGCTCAGCTTGGCCTTGCGGATCATCTCGACTTCCTCAGCTGTACTGACATGCAGGATATGCAAGGATGTTCCCAGCCTGACGGCTTTTTCCAACGCTCTTTCCGTTGACCTGATACATGCTTCGCGACTTCTTATCGATGGGTGGCAGGAGAAGGGAATGCTGTCGCCATAGGTTTGCCTGGCCGAGTTGAGCCCTGCCTTGATCATGCTTTCATCTTCGCTGTGTACAAGGATTGGTTTACCCTTGATGCTGAAAACTTCTTCCAAGCTTTCATCCCTGTCCACCAGCATATTCCCGGTAGAAGAACCCATGAATACTTTGATTCCTCCGAATCTTTCGCCAAGCCCTTCGTCCAGATATTCCTTGATCCTGAAGATGTTGTCGTTAGTCGCTCCGAGGTGGAAACCGAAATTGGCTTTGGATGTCATGGATGCTATCCCCAGCTTGTCCGCAAGAGCTTCAGCCGTGACTGTAGGCGGGGCCGTATTGGGCATGTCGATGAACGAGGTTACTCCTCCTTCCAGTGCAGCCGCGGATTCACTGGCTATGTCAGCCTTCCAAGTCATTCCAGGTTCCCTGAAGTGGACATGTGAATCTATCATTCCGGCCATAAGGATCCTGCCTCCGAGGTCAATGACTTCGGCATCTGGGAATTCCGCACCTTCTCCGGGCCAGATCCCTGCGATACGTTCGCCCTCTATGGCCAGGCTCCCCATGAAACTCGAGGAACCCTTCACTATGAGAGCATTTGTCAGGAGGTAGCGCGGCATACTCAGCCTTTCCGGTGGAATTTCCTGAACCTGAGCTTGATGACGCCCCAGAAAGCTTCGCCGAAGATGCCGCTGCTCATCTTAGATGTTCCGAGCTTGCGGTTCACGAATATGATGGGAACCTCAACCAGTTTGAAACCGAGCTTCCAGGCTGTGTATTTCATTTCAATCTGGAAGCCATAACCTTTCATGCGCACATCGTCGAAATCTATGGCGGAGAGGGCTTCGCGGCTGTAGCACTTGAATCCGGCAGTACAGTCATGGATTTTCATCCCCAGGACTCTGCGGACGTACATGGAGGCATAGTAGGACATAAGTATCCTGCCGAGAGGCCAGTTGACAACGCTGATGCCGTCGCAGTAACGTGAACCTATTGCCACACCTCCGCAATTACGGCAGGCCTCATGAAGCCTGGGCAAATCGTCCGGATTGTGAGAGAAGTCGGCATCCATCTCAAACGTGTAATCATAGTCATGGTCGAGGGACCACTTGAATCCAGTGAGATAGGCCGTTCCAAGCCCTTGCTTGCCGCTCCTTTCGATGAGGAACAACCGTCCGGGGAACTCTTCACGGAGTTTCTTGACGATGGCCGCCGTTCCGTCAGGCGAACCGTCGTCGATGACCAGGATGTGGTATTCTCCTTCGAGGGAGAACACTTTGCGGATGATAGCCTCGATGTTTTCCTTCTCGTTATAGGTTGGAATGATAACGACTTTGCTGTCCATATTCTTAATATTATTTCATCATTTCCTTTACTGCAGTTTCAAGCTGCTTGTCTTCACCTCGCAGAAGGGATGCCGGATCGTTTTCGACCTTGATGTCGGGCTCGATCTGCATGTTCTCAAGGTATCTTCCGTCCTTGACGCCCCAGCTTCCGACCTGGGGGATTCCAAAGACCATTCCGTTCAGCATGGTTTCCCACCAGACGGCGGTCATCGTGCCGGGCACAGGCATTCCGATCAGTTTTCCTATTCCCAGCGACCTGTAGGTGTAGGGGAATCCGCAGGCATCGGAATAGTTGTCTTCGCACATGAGGACGCAGGAAGGTTTGTTCCACTTGCTGTAGGGCTCGCTTCCTATGTATTGGCCGCGAGGCGTGAAGCGGATGTATTCCTTGCCGCCAAGCAGGGTTGCCAGATCATCATGCAGCCATCCGCCGCCATTGTGCCTGGTGTCTACTACGGCAGATTCGGCGCTTCTGTACTTTCCGAGGAGTTTTGAATATACTTCCCTGAAACTGGGGGAGTCCATGCCCTGGACATGGGTGTAACCTACCTTGCCTCCGGAAAGCTTGTCGGTCATCTGCTCCCTCTGGCGTACCCACCTGCGGTACATGAGGGTGCTTTCGCTACCTGAAGGCACTACGTAGAGTTCCTCTTCCTTGCCTCCCTTCTTCACTACGACAGCTGTCTTCTTGCCGACCTTGTTCTGGAGGAGCTTGAACCAACTCTTTCCGGCCTCGATCTTTTCACCGTCAATCGACACGATGGTGTCACCGGCCTTGATCTCGGAATCAGCAATGTTGAGGACACCACCGGGAAGAATTTCGGCGATCCTGAGACCGTCGCCTTCGTAGTCGAAATCATAGAGGACCCCGAGGCAGCCCATGTTGATCCTGCTGCCGGGACGGTACCTTGCACCGGTGTGCGAACCATTGAGTTCTCCAAGCATTTCAGACAGAAGGTCCTGGAAATCGAAGTTGTTGTCGATGTAGGGCATGAACTGGCGGTAGTTATCCCTGTAGCCAGCCCAGTTGATGCCATGTATGGCAGGGTCATAGAACTTTTCATCGACCTGCTTCCAGACATGTTCGAAGAGGTAGTCCCTTTCTGCCTTCGGCTTGAATTCATAGTCACCGGAGAAGGAAATGGGGGTAATAGCGTTACTTGCTACGTTGATCTTGGAAATCGTACCTCCGGAGAACATGTAAAGGGTCTTGTCGTCAGGCGAAGGTACGATCGAACCGTAAACACCCTTCTTGATGACCCTGACATCTCCCTTCTTGACGTCCAGCATGCAGAGGTCGTTGCCTCTCTCAAGCGGAGTGACGTAGTAGAGCTTTGTCCCGTCCTGAGTGAGATAGAAGTCTCCGAGCCTGCTGGAACTGCGGGTCAGTCGTGAAACCCTGAATTCCCTGCCATCGAGGTCGAGCTTCAATTTCTCGGGTTTCTCGGCCTGCTTGACAGAATCCTTCTTTTCTTTCTTCTCCTCCTTCGCGAGCTGTTTCTCAGTCTTTTCCTTGCCGCCTTCCTCTATGAGTTTTGCGATTTCCTCACCTTCCTTGTCGCGCATGAACTTCATCATCTCCTTCCCGTCGAAGAACATGATGTAGATGTCCGATTCGGCGCCCCAGCTTCCATGGCTTCTGTAGCCGTTCTTGTCCGACTCCCATGTCATGGCGTAGCCCTTGAGGGACCATTTGAAATTGCCGTCGGAGTATCCGCTCTGGGTCAGGTTGGTGATCTCTCCCGTTTCGATGTCGATGAGGGCGACGTCTGAATTGTTCCATCCTCCGTCTGCCTGATAGAGGGTGAGCAGATATTTGCTGTCGGGGCTCCATTCGAAGCTCTGGTCTCCGTCCTGGTAGGAATAGTTGACGTCCTTGAGCAGGGATTTCTCCTTCCCGTCCTTGGTGGACTTTATGACAAGTTCGGTCCTGTCCCTGAGGAATGCTATCCACTTGCCGTCAGGAGAGACGTCCGGCTGGAAGCAGGTCTCCTTTTCTGAGGTTACCAGTTCCTCCTCGAATTTTGTCGCATAGGTGAAATACTTCTCGTTCTTGTCTGCGAGTGAAGTCTTCCAGATTCCCCAGTGTCCGTTCCTTTCTGAAGAATAATACAGGGTGCGTCCGTCTTTGGAGAAACTGACGTTACGCTCCTGCTCGGGAGTGTTGGTGACACGTTTGGTCGTCCTGTATTCAGTAGAAGTGACGAATACGTCACCGCGGATGACCACGGCGATCTCTTTCCCGTCCGGAGAAACGTCCATTGAAGAGGCTCCGTTGGTGTATGTGATGAATTCAGTGTCATTCTCATTCTCGTCCTTGCTTACTGAGATGGCGATCTTGCGGGGCTCTCCTCCTTCCTTCATGGTGTAAAGGTCTCCGTTCCAGGAGAAGCAAAGGGTTCCTTCCCTTGAAACAGAGAGGAATCTGACGGGATTGTCCTTGAACTTGGTGACCTGGGTCCCGGCCCCGGCTGAAACGGTCGAAGCTTTGTAGACATTCAGGGTCCCGTCCTGCTCGGAAAGGAAATAATATGTCTTCCCGTCTGCCGCGAAGACAGGATTACGGTCTTCGCCACGGAAGGTGCTGAGTTTTGTGAAGGTTCCATCATCCTTCAGGCGGAATCTTTGTCCTTGGGCCGCTGCAGGTTTGTAAAGCCAGATGTCCCTGGTCACTGACGATGTGTGGTGCTTCCTCAGTGGATCTTCATAACCTTTGTAATCCTCGTAGATGACTTCTCCAGCAGAATTGACACTCACGTTCATCAATGGCAGGGAAGTGACCAGCTGGGGTCTCCCTGCCGAAGTGTCTACCTGCCAGACCTGGGGGGTGTTAGGGAAGCCGCCGTATTTCGAATCCGGTTGGAAGCTTGAAGTGTAAAGCACTCTGCCGCCATCCAGGACGCAGAGAGGAGTCTCGTCTCCGTGGTAGTCGGTCAGCCTCTTCGGCGTCCCTCCCTGAGAGGAAGTTATGAATATGTCCTTGGAGCCCTTCCTGTAGGAAGAGAAGACAATCATCTTACCGTCGGGGGTCCACATTGGATCCGAATCATAAGCATTATTTGTCGTAATCTGCAATGCCCTTCCACCGGCGGTGCTTACAGTGAAGATGTCTCCCTTGTAAGAGAATGCTACCTGTGTACCGTCAGGGGAAATGGCGCTTTTGCGAAGCCATCTGGGCGTTTCCTGTGCTGAGATTGCCGCGGCTGTGAAGACCAGGACCGCAGATGTGAGTAAAGTCCTTTTGAGATTCATATTATGGAACAGGTGTTACTTGTGTCTATCCTACAAATATATTAATATAATTTCGTAATTTTGTTTCTGCCAAAGATAATAAACATGAAAAGAATCGACTGTTTCATTCCTTTCGCGGACGACACCCAGGTTGCTCCGATCATCGCTGCTATGAAAACACAGGATGAGGTCTCACGGATCGAAATGCTGGATGTCAGGACTTTCAAGAGCACTGCATCGGTCAAGAAGATTGCTTCCATGGCGTCCGCTCCGTTTACGCTGATCTATACAAAGACTACGGAACTCAGTTTCGGGGAATATGCCCTGGAGCGTTTCCTTTCAGTGGCAGAGGATACTTCTGCTGCGATGGTCTATGCAGATCATTTCAAGGAGATGGATGGCATCAGAGCCTTTGCGCCGGTGATCGACTGCCAGCAGGGTGCTTTGAGGGATGATTTCGATTTCGGTTCGGTGCTGGTCTTCCGGACTTCTGCCTTGAAGGAAGCCGTCTCAAGGATGGATGTGGATTATGAATATGCCGGCTTGTATGACCTGCGCCTCAAGGTTTCGCAGAAGGGAAGTCTTGTCCACATCAATGAGTACCTTTATTATGAAATCGAGACGGACACCCGAAAGTCCGGAGAAAAGCTATTCGATTATGTCGATCCAAAGAACAGGGCCGTCCAGATTGAGATGGAGAAGGCATGCACCCGTCACCTCAAGGATGTCGGAGGTTATCTCGGGCCAGAATTCAAGGAAGTGGATTTCTCGGAAGGGGATTTTGAATATGAGGCCTCTGTCGTCATCCCTTGCAAGAACAGGGTACGTACGATAGGGGATGCCCTTTCTTCAGCCCTTTCGCAGAAGACCTCTTTCAAGTATAATGTAATTGTCGTCGATGACAATTCTACTGACGGAACTGTCGAGGTCATCAAGAGTTTCCTGGATGATCCGAAGTTGGTGTACATCGCCCAGGACAAGACCCACCATGCCATCGGAGGCAATTGGAATGCCGCTTTGCATCATCCGAAGTGCGGCCGCTTTGCTATCCAGCTGGATTCGGACGACGTTTATTACGATGAGAATACGGTACAGAAGTTTGTAGAAGCCTTCCATGTCCAGAAATGCGCAATGGTGATCGGAACCTACCGGATGACCGATTTCAATCTGGAAACCCTGCCTCCGGGAATCATCGATCACCGCGAATGGACTCCTGAGAACGGAAGGAACAATGCCTTGCGCATAAACGGTCTTGGTGCCCCGAGGGCTTTTTATGTGCCGATGCTGCGCAGGATCAACTTCCCGGTGACGAAATACGGAGAGGATTATGCGGTCGGCCTGAGGGTGTCCAGGGAGTACCAGATCGGGAGGATTTATGATGTCGTCTACAATTGTCGCAGATGGGATGACAACTCGGATGCATCCCTCGACATTGATAAGGTTAATGCTAACAATCTGTATAAGGATAGATTACGTACCTGGGAGCTTCAAGCAAGGATTTTGATGAACCAAGCGAAACAGAAAAAATCTTAAAAATTTTCTTTAAAAAGTTTGCTGTTTTAAAAAAACTGCTTACCTTTGCAATCCCGTTCGAGAGCCGAATGGGATTTTTTGACAAGTTCATTGACAAGACTGAAGTAAGTACAAGCAAGTACCGAGAAATTGTAACGAGAATTCGAGAGCGTTGATTTCTTTTTTTTTAGGAAACCTGTCGGGATTGGACTTAGAGTAATATAAGTGTATATACAAAGAAGAGTTTGATCCTGGCTCAGGATGAACGCTAGCGGCAGGCTTAACACATGCAAGTCGAGGGGCAGCG